>Ga0209518_1000612_pt1 | contig 44871 bp, 68 predicted proteins | sample RifGroB1_FD_183993 | JGI IMG/M metagenome (GOLD analysis project Ga0209518, IMG submission 183993) | Groundwater microbial communities from Rifle, Colorado, USA - Groundwater B1 (SPAdes) (version 2) | ecosystem: Environmental > Aquatic > Deep subsurface > Groundwater | place: Rifle, Colorado...
CCCCAGCCGGTCGGCGCCAGGTCTTGCCCCTTCGTCGCCGTGGAGATCGTCGGCTTATCGGACGCCGTGATCGTGTTCGCGACCGTGGGCGGATAGCTGGCGTAGGTCTGCTGCCAGATGTCGATGACGACCGACCCCGACTGATCGGCAAGCAACGTCCACCCTTCGATAGTCAGATTTTCGAGCAGGTAGGGATTCGGCTTCTGAACGCCTGTGGACAGCACCGACCCGCCGCCGTCAAAGACGACCACCAGCGGCACGTAGTCCTTCGTCCATGCGGGCAAGCCTGACGCGACGTGCAGTTTGTACGCGGCCGTGCCAACGGCGAGCCGGGCCGGTGTGTTGTCGGCAGAGCCGTAGAGCAGATCGCCCGCCGCGTCGATCAGCGACTCCAGCAGATAGCCGGGGTGCGGGTCTGCGGCTGCGACGTGCGCGGTGAGCAGGTCGCCGCCGAAGATGGAGACGTTCGTATCGTCCGAGTCGATCAGGGCGAACACGAAGTCCTGAATGTCATCGGTGGTGATATCGGCGTTGCCGACGCACTTCAGGTTGCCCGTGCCGTGCTTGAATACGAGGCTGTGCGTGTCGTCAACCGGGCGGATGATGTAGAGCTTGCCGTTTTCCAGCCCACTGATCGTGTCGATGTCGTCCGTGGCCGCTGACAACTCGGTATCGACGGTGAGCATGCTACGATCGGTGGCAGGTACGGTTAAGACTCCGCCTGAAACCTCAAGTCCACCAGCCTCACCCGGAAACAGCCCGGCAGTAGGCATCGTCACGTAGACGCCGATGCTGTTGTCCTCGACGTATCCTAGGCACCAGACAGTCTGGCTGTTCAAGTAGAGATAGCTGACCTGCTGAACTGCTTTGATGTTGTCAACCGCGATCCTCAGCCTGACGGTATCTCCGGTTCCGTCGTTCTGAAAGATGTAGAGCCGGTCATCTTCAAGCCCGTTGATCGTGTCCAGGTCGTCGCTCGATGCACTCCCTTCGGTGGCGATCTTGTAGACGTACTGCCCGGCGTCGAGCGTGATCGCGCCCGCCGAGATGGTCTTGGTCACCGGGGCTTGCACGGGACCGAGGATTCCCGCACCTGCCGTCAGCGAGCGGTTGATTTCACGCCAGACCGTCCCGCCCTCCCACGCCAGCAGCATGGTGTCGCCCGCCGCCGACGTGAAGTTCGCCGCACCCTGCAAGATGAGGTTCGCGCCGTGCGTCAGCACCGACACGCCGTCAAAGATCAGCAGCGCGAGCGTCTGCCTGGTCGGTGTGCCGATGGACGCGAAGTTGCCCGCCGCGACGTGAAACATGTCGCCGTCGGTGCCCAGCGTCAGCGCCCCCACCGCAGGCGTCAGGGCCGCGCCTTCGAGCCAGCTATCGTACTGTCCTGCCGTCTCGTACAGGTTGTAGCGCGGCGTGATGACAGGGACGGTGGTGGAGCCGCTCCCCGACATTGACGACGCCGGGATGAACAGGTTGTCCGTCCCGGTGATGCTGTAGCGGACCTTGTGCGCTGACGTGTTCGGGCCGAAGGTGGACTCCTTGAAGTTGCCGGAGACCGTGAAGCCTCCCAGGTCCTCGATGAAGTCGCCGGAATCGTCAGGCTCGATGACGTTGTTCGAGAAGTTCACGCCGCGTACGGCCGTGTCGCTACTCAGGACAACCCGTGTCCCGGCGGCATACGTGGTTGCGCCGAACTGGTTATCGTTGATCCCGAGTCCGTTGGTGTCTGTGAGCGACCACTCGTCCAGGTAGATGAACGCCGAGGTTGGCGCCGAATTGGCGTGGAAGCGGTTGCCGGAAATGCTCCCGTGCGGGTCGGCCGACACGCCGCTGATCGTGATCATGTAGGCGTGGGCGGTGCTCATCTCCCAGAAGTTGTTTGTGATCCGGCAGCTCTTGAAGTCTCCGAAGTCCAGGCTGGCGTCGAGGAACACGTTGCCCGAGAGCAGGCACCGCCGCGTCACCACACCAGACCACGACATCGACTTCTCCACAAAGCAGTCCAGAAGACGGACTTCCTCGGGGTTTGAGATCGTCACGGAGGTAATGGCGCCCGTCCACCTGATATCGCGCAGGGTCGCATTGTCCAGGTTGCTGAACGTCACCGTCCCTGACGCGCCTGCGCTGGAGCCAACTGTGCCGAGAATGATCCGTTCCCACAGCAGGCGCTCCCACTGAGCCGTGCTGTTGCTGAACATCAACGTGCCGTTGCCGTAGATCGTGAAGTCGCTCCAGCAGCTCCTGTCTTTCACGCCCGCTTGCTCGAAGTTTTGCAGGTCGATCGACTGAATGAGCGTGGTGTGCTGGCTCGCTCCGTGCAGGTCCGGGATGACCTTGTCGAGATCGTTCAGCACTACATCTTCGGCGTAATCACCCGCACAGACCAGGATGCCCCAGCGGGTCGTGGAGTCAGCGGGAATGCCATCGAAAGCGCCCTGCACTGTCGAGTACATTTGTAACGTGCAGCCGGAACTGCCCGTCAGCGATTGGCCCTCAATGCCTCTCCCTGCCGCTACTTCGGTCGCCCAACATTTCGAGACGACGGCGTTGTACATGCAGTCCGATGCGCCGCCGCCAACGTTGAAATTGATCTGGCGGGCGTTCGTCGCGGAGTCGATGTAAGCGTGGCCACCTCGAAGGTTTACGATGTCGAACTGGCCCTTGCCGCCCGTCAGCCCGACGGTCATGCCCGCACCATTCGCGGTGACTTCCGCGCCGTTTGACAGGAAGCGGGTGTTGACGAACTTCTTGGAGTCGTCCAGCGCGTACGACCGCTGGGCCGACCACATGACCATCGCGATGTCGTTGGCCAGTTGCTCTTTGAGTTCCGCCGGAGCGTCTTTGAGCTGATCGACGATGAACTTTGCGTCCAACCTCGGGAGGAGTTTGGCGACAACCTGATCGACGATCTCGTCTTTAGCCATCACGTAGCTTCTGGTGTCTGGATCTTCCGATCCTGCGCGAAGTCGAACCGCTCGCCCACGTAGTCGTACTCAACGTGGACGCCCGTAATCCGCGCGGCGGGCAAGCGGGAGCCGGTCGCGAAGTTCTGCGCGATCCAGAGCCGCAGCAAACGCCCCTCGCCCATGTTCGCGGTATCGATTTTCGCCGGGCCGCCTGACCACGAGCCGATGTGTACGATGTCTGCTTCATCCCACTGGCCGTACAAAGAGAAGTCGTCTGAGTCCGTCGCGGTTGCGGGGTCGGCGAACTTCGTATCGACGTAGACAGCGGAGAGCTGTTTGCGGCGCGTCGGGTCGCCGAGGTAGGTGCCTTCCGGGACGACGTTGAATAGCGGCCCCGGCTCGGTCGTGCCGTACGAGGCAAGCGCGGGCTGGATCGTCCGCGCGGGATCTCTGGAGGGGCCTTCGAGGATCATCGCCTGCTTGTAGCGCCCCCACAGCACGAGCAACTGCCCGAGGTTGCCGCCGGAAACTCTTCCGGTGTGCCATGCCATCGCCCAGACGCCGCCGTACATGTTCAGCGCGTACACGTCATGCCAGACGAAGCCAACCGTCCGCTCTCGCTTGCCGAGCCTGACATGCACGATCCCGACCGCCCGGTCGCGGTTGGTGAAGTTGGTGGCCTGCGTCAGCAGCCCGGAATCCGGCAACCCTGCCCTGCCGGGGACGATCTCCACCTCGTCGATCTCCGTCGATGCCGTGAACCCGGTCGTGCCGACGGGGAACCGCACCCAGTATTTCGTGAGCGTCCCCACCGCACCGCCGAACTGGATCTCGGTGGACTTCATCAACTTGAAGGCGTCGATGTCTGTCCATGTCAGGGCGGCGTTGGACGCCCCCGTTGGGAAGCCCGTGTTCACGAGCGAGATCCCGGCCGTGCCGAGGATCGACCCGTCTACGATGGCCGTGAACGCCGTGAACGATGACGTGAACGGGTCGGCCGTGCCCGTCGTCCCGTTGGAATACTGCGGAGTGTCGAAGGCTTCCGACGCCGCGTTGACGTTGCGCGTCACCCGCACGATCACCGCCTCAATCGGCACGTCCGCGCCCACGTAGAGGTAGTCGGTCGTGGTCGTGCCAAGTCCCGACACCGATCCACCCGTCGCGAGGCTTCCGTCGGTGACGTTCGTGGTAAGGTCGGTCGGCGTGCCGCCATCCACTTTCACCACCTTGAGACCGAGTCCCTGCGTGGTGTTCTGCCAGCACTCCGTCACCACCGCCACGGTGTCGCCGTTGTCCGCGATAGCCGTAATCCGCGAGGTCAGCACGTCGCGCGGGATCGTCTTGTCCTTGAGCGGCGTCACTTCCTGCACGGCCACGCCGTCGAAGAAGTAGAGCTTGCCGTCGTGCGTCGGGTAGAGGACGCCGTTCGTCACCGCCTTCGTGCCCTTGCCGTTCAGCGCGTGCGGTGCGTGGATCAAGTGCGGGAGGACGTTCTGGAACCGCTTGGTCTGGTCGTTGTAGTAGTAGAGGCCGTCCGCTTTCGCCGCGACGATGCTGTCTCCGATGGGCGCAATCCCGACGATGGGCCACTCCGGCGTCCCCACTTCAAGCCCGTTGCCCCAGCTCGCGGCCAGTGCCGGGTCGTTGCCTGACGGGCATTTGGAGATGCGGTACTCGCCGAGGATCGCCACGCCCGCGTCCGTGACCGCGTACACGTCCGCGCCCGCCTTCGTGATGAGCCAGAACTGCGCGTACGTGGAGGTGGTCTGCACCGTCCACGGGGTCGTGTCCGTCGTCAGCGAACGGTAGGCGACACGGGGGTTGGTCGAGGAGCCGAACCCGACGAGCAGGATCTTCGTCCCGGAGCCGTTATCGCAGATGACCATCCCCTGCACCACGTCGTTAAAGGTGGTGTCTGATGTGCGCGTGCCGTTGTCGAGGCGGTACATCGTCTTGTTCGCCCCGGCATACTGGCGGGGGTTGCCGCCGGTTGATGTACCCGTGGGAGCGATCGTCTCGATGGCATCGACGAAGAAGTGCAGCACGTCGCCCGAGTTCGTCATGTACGAATGGCCGAACGACGGCATGATGCGCCCCGCAAAGTGCGAGGTCATGTTTGTGTTACCGAGGAAAGAGCCTTCGGAAGCCACGCGAGGGAACAGGCGCTCAGGCTCAGGCACTATCTCCTCCCGACGACGTTGAGCAACTCCGGCTCGAACTGTGACCAGGTTGCTTCTTTGACGGCGGCGTTACGCAACGGCCGGAAGATGGACGGCAGCGGGGCTCCGTTGTCCGCCTTATGCCCGGCCAGCATCTCGCCGCGCATGAGGAAGTCGTAAATCTCCGCTTTCGCCCATTGCTTCACGTACTGCGGCGCGAGGATCGTCGTGTCAGCCATCGCCGTGAGCGCCCCGCCATAAACGAGTTCGTCGTAGTAGACAGGGCCAACAGGAGCGAAGTTGAAGTGGGCGACGATGTGATCGCCTTCGTGCGAATACCCAACCGTCTTGCCGCCCGTGGTGATCGGGTCGCTGTACGCCCGTTCGTCCGGGCCACCGGTCGAGGCTTCCCCGTAGGCGTAGTAGAAGTTGCCGATACGCTCCGGCCCGAGTACGCGGTTGGTGAAGGGGAAGCTCTGCGCGTTCTGCGGATAGGCGATGAGCGGAGCCATCTGCGCTGTCAGCGTGCCCGACCCCGACACAGCCAGCCGGAAGGCGATCCGGGCGTCAGTGTCAGCCGTGCCGGGAATCGTGAACACGCCTCGCAAGGTCTGGAAGGCACGAGAGGTGGTCGCACCATCGCCAATTTGGTACGTCACGCTCACGGTCGTCGAATTGAGGATGTCTTGCACGGTGAATGTAGCTGTATCCGTGTCGGTCGTCGCGCGGATGGCAGTCTCGAAGTACCACGTATCGGCCGCACGCGCGGGGATGGTGTTGGACTGGATGTTCGCCGCCGACGAGTGGCTGATCTGTAGCACCCGCCCCGCCACTTCCGGCGTAGCGAGCGACTGATAGCTCCCGGTGCCCGCGGAAGCCGTCCAGTAGTCCGCAACGGTCGCGGCCAGCATCTCGCCGTCCGGGACGAACGTGAGCGGCACCTTGAGCACGCGGTGGCATTTCTGGTGCGCCCGCGAGACCGCCTTCTCGATGTTCTTGGCGTGCTTGACGAGTGGCTTCCAGATGATGAATCCGGTCGCCCCGGTGGTGATAGCGGGGGAGAGCGTCACGACGCCCGTAGACACGTTCCAGTCCGAGACGTAGGTATCCTCGCCGACCGTGCCCCCTGTGATCACACTCACCGGAGACCCGATCGGGAGCGCCTTCGAGGAGAACGGCCCCCGCAACTCGGAGACGCCTGTATCCGACTCGGTAATCGTGGTGGTCGCGCCTGTCCCGGCGCTGATCACGAGCCCGAGATCGAGTTCCTCAGCGAGTTCGGAGAGCAGCGTTGCAAATGTCGTTGTCGCGGGCATCAGACAGCCTTTACACGAGCGTCAACTTTTCGGGCCTTCTTTAAGCCTTCTTTGTAGTAGTTCGGAGCCTGCACGGCGGGATCGTCCACGCGGCTGTAGGCGTAGTCCACTTCCTGCGATGCTTCCTGAAACTCCTTGAACTGGTGCCGGTATGACTTCTCATCGTGCGGGACTTCGTTTTTGCGCCCGCCCTTTGGCCCCGTCTCGGCATGGATGTACTGATCGCGGTAGATGGGTCGCCGCATCGCCAACTCGCCACAGGTATCGCAAATGACGATGGAGTCGTCGTACCCACCGTATTTCTCCGTGACGTGCTTGTCCTCACACAGATATTCGTATCGGGGCAAGAAGGGCCTCCTTTGCTTCCGCGAGCTTGTCCTTGCGGAGGTCGCCGTACACGTCGAGGTCGTACGAGAAGTCGTGCTCGGGGATATGCTGGCAGGCGGTGAGCCACGGCAGCGCCAGGTTGGGCTTCCCCAGCTCAAGGAACATCTCACCGAGGTAGTAGTACGGCTCGGCCAGTTCCGGACACTGGTAGATAGCCCGCAGGTAGTTGTCCACCGCGCCTTGCGTGTCGCCGTGCATCCGCAGAATGTGGGCCTTCATCCAGTGCGCCCGCGACCGCATGGTGTTGGCGGGCCCCGGCAGCGAGAGCATGTAGTCGTAGAGCGCGATGGCTTCGATGTAGTGACCCAGCGTGCCGTGCGCCGCCGCGAGAAAGAACAGCGAGCGGTCTGAGCGGTCGGTCGCCGCTTCCCTTAACGCGTCCCACGAATGCGGCTTGTCACCTTCCGGCCTTGGGATCTCCTGATAGACGATTCCCTGCTCGGCCGCGCCCAGCGAGCCCTCTGTCCACTCATGCACCGCACCCTTCCAGACATGAGAGCCGCGCTTGTGCAAAAGGTCTTGGCGTAGAAACGGCCGGCCAGTGGTGCCGTCAGGCAAGAGTAGTCGCACCGTGGGGCGCAAGCTGATTCCCGCCCCTGTTTCTACGAACGCGCGGATGATGGTGTGCCCTTCGACCAACTCCTCGTCGGCGTCGATCCAGAGCACGTAATCGCACGTCGCCAGCGACTCAGCGAAGTTGCGAGCTTCGGCAAAGTTATTGGTCCATGTGAAGCGGGCGAGCTTCGCGCCCCGGCTCTTGGCGATCTCGCAGGTGTCGTCAGACGATCCCGTATCGACGACGATCAATTCATCCCAGATGGGCTTACGCGGATACTCCACGTCGCCTTCCACCGGGGCGTAGGTAAGGGAATCGAGGCAGCGCCCGATGACGGATGCCTCATCCCTTGCAATCACCAGCACGGTCAGCGTGCTCATTTACGCGACCGCCTCGGTCGGCAGTTCGATCACGTCGAGACTCGCGTAGTAGCTCGGCCCCGTACCCGTTGCCGCAATCTGGACATAGAGACACGCAGGCCCCGTGATGGTCGGTGGTGCCGTCGGAATCCACTCCAGTACCGCAGGCTCGCTTCCCGCCGCTGCCGCAATTGGGTTTGAGTGTGACCAGTGGCGTGTCGTCGTTGTCGCCAGTTCCGCGGTTACCGTCACCGCGCCCGCTGCATCCACCCGCGCGGTGATGCGTGGCGCGATGCCGCCGATCTTGAGGTTGAGCGGCACGAATGCCGTCCCCAAGGTAGATACGGCGGCCGCACTCTTTATCGCGTACTCGTGGAGCGTGCCCGTGGCGAGCCTGACCGATGCGTTGAACTGCACCGGGATGAGCGTCAGTCCCGTCGTGGCGTCCGCGCACATCTCCGCCGCCGAGTTGGTGATCACCACATCGCCCACGAGAGGCGTCGTGACCGTCCCCGCCTTGACCTGAAACACGCGGCCCTCAAGGGCCATCTGCGTGTAGAAGTCCATCACCACCAGTTCGCCACGCCGGTTGGACTTGAGCCCCACCTGTGAGCCGTCCGCGGCCGCCCCCACCGTGTTCTGTCCTACGAATCCCCTGATATCTGCCATGATCTCACCCTTCCTTTCCTGTGGGTGTCTAGATCGCCGCCGTCGAAAGCTCCACGTAGTCGAAACTCGCGTAGTACGACGGCCCGGTGCCCGACGCGGCGATCTGCACGTAGAAACAGGCAGGGCCGACACAGACGGGAGGGGCTTTCGGACGCCAGTTGTACGACACCGGAGAGTGCCCCGCGCCGACCGCGAGCGGGTTCGACATCGACCAGTGGCGGCGGGTCGTAGTAGCGGTTTCCGCCGTCACCGAAACGCCACCCGCCGTCGCCGCCCGTGCCGTCGAGGTTGCCGCCGCGCCGCCCACCTTGAGGTTCAAGGGCACGAACGCCGCGCCTGCCGTAGATGCGGTGGCGACGGACTTCGCCGCATACTCGTGCAGGATGCCGGTACCCAGCCGGACGGATACGTTGAGCTGACACGGGATAATCGTCGTGCCGGACGCTGCGTCAGCGCACATCTCGGCAGCCGAATCCGTGATCAGCAGGTCACCGACGATCGGCGTCGTGATGGTGCCCGCCCGCACCTGGTAGATGCGGCCCTCCTGCGCCATCTGTGCGTACCAATCGATGATGATCAGTTCACCGCGCCGCGTTGCTTCCAGATCAGCCATCCCGCCATCGGCCGTCGTCTGGACAGATCCTTCTCCTACCTTTGCCCGAAGATCACTCATGTTCCTGTACTCCTTGTGGAACTGGGGAAGCTATAGGTGCAAGAGGCACCCATGAACTCCAACTCGTTAAGCTGCCACTGCCCCTCCGGGAAGGTGGCGCATAGTTCTGGCCTTTCCGGCTGCCCCTGAAGCCCGCACATGCCTTCCGGCGTCAGCGCGCTGCATGGTGTGGGGACGTAGGCCCAGACCGCCCCCTGATGTCTGCGTAAACGGATGCCGTGCAGTTCGATCCAGTGGCGCACGTCCTTGTTCTCCGCGTACTGTGGATTGACCTGCAATCTGATGAACCTGCAACATGCTCCGCATCCGACTTCGCAAGAACCCTCCCTCACTGGCGGTTACACCAGAGCGCGATGTAATCAATGGTGAACGTCCGCGCCGACGTAGAGCGGTTGCCGCAGAGGATGTACGGCCGCAGCTTGAGGGCTGTATCCAGTCCCGCAGCCACTGACCCCGCCAGCAATGGGTTGCCGTTGATGTTGGCCGTCACCGAGTTCGCGCCCGCCGTTGCCGCCGCCGACGAGTTGAGCTGGATCAGCACCGTGAAGTACGTGTCCGCCGCGATCGGGCTCACGCCCGGCACGTCGTAGTTCGTCTTCGCGGTATCAGGGTCGTTGGTGTTGAAGCCCACCGCAGACAGGTTGCGTTTCACTGCTACGGTATCCGTCGTGCCCACCGCACAGAGCGCGGCAGTCTTCTGTGTGGCATCCGTGTCGATCACAACCGTTGCCACGTCGGTCGTGCCGTTCGACTGAAGCGTTGGGGTGTCCAGCACCCAGTTGATCGTGTACGGCTGCGTCGGCGCGTCAGAGAAGCCGAACTCGAAGTAGGTGCTGGTGGCCGTGTTGACCTTGATCCGCACGAGCATCCCCGGCGCACGGTTAGCGTCGAAGAACACACCGTCGTAGTTGAACGAGATGGTCGTGTTGTCCGTCGTGGTCGTCGCACCCTGAATCGCGCCGTACTCGAGCGAGGTCGAGGCGGCGAACACCGTTGAGGCGCCCGTCGATTCATTCACCGTCCAGTCGGTCGTGATCGTGTCGTTCTCGAAGTCGTAGAACTTGTAGAAGATGTCCTGGAACGCCAAGGGCAACAGGAACGAGGCCATCGTGCTGTTCCAGCCGTTTGTGAACCGGGAGAGCTGCGCTAGCGATCCCGGACGCCTTTGCAGGCCGTAAATCGGGTCAGCCATTGCATTACTCCCTGTTGCACCAGAGCGCGATGTAGTCGATGGTGCAGACCACCGCTGTCGCCGACCTGGCAACGACGAGGATCTGAGGCGTGAGCTTGATTCCTGTGTCCATACCCACCGCCAGACGCGCCTCCGAGGAGACCTTGCCGTCGATATTGGCGTAGGACTTGTTCGCACCGCACTGGAGTAGCAGCGTCGAGAACACTCCCGCCGCCAGCGGGTCGCCCGCCGTCGTGGTGGCTGTGCTCATCGCCGCCGCCGTGATGGTGTCCGTCGTGCCGACAGTGATGAGTTGAGCCGACTTGTTGGTCTCGGCCGTGTCGATGACGATCGAGGTCACGTCCGTCTGGCCGTTCGATGCCTGCGTGGGCGTGTCCTCGTCATCCCAACTCGCGGCGTCCGTAGCCGTCGGGGCGTCAGACCACGTTGCTTCGAGGTAAAAGTTGCTGACGGCATCGAGCTTGAGACGCACCAGCATGCCGGGGTTGCGGGCGGCATCGAAGAAGATGCCGTCGTAGCTGATGGCGATAGCCGCCGTGGCGTCGTTCGCCGTACCTGTCGAGCCGGTGAGTTGTCCGTACTCAAGCGAGGTCGAGGCGGCGAAGGACGAGATGGCCGCACCTCCGGCGTTGTTCACCGTCCAATCCGAGTTGATCGTGTCTTCGTCGAAGTCGTAGAACTTGAAGAAGTAATCTTGCTTGGCCAGCGGCAACAGAAACTGTGCCATCTGGTCGTTCCAGCCCCGCGTAAAGCTCGCGAGCTGCGCCAGCGATCCGGGCTTTAGGGCACGTCCGTAGACGGGATCTGCCATGATTCCTCCTCATCCGGAGCAACAGGGGCCTGCTCCGATTGGCCGCCGCTCTCACCCTGCGGTCGGGACTTGCAGAACCTCTGGTGCATCGCCAGTCCCTTCGGGAACTCGGAGCCACAGAAGTTACAGATATGCTTGCTGCCCTGTACCGCCGCCTCCGGCGAGGGCATGTCGAGTGGGGCGATCCCCGCCGCTTCGTTCGCCTGTTCGATCTGTGCCGCCTTGCGGCGAATGTTCAATGCTGCCGATCCGACAGGTGGGTGATCGGCGTACTTGAGCAGTTCACGCGCCTGCGGTTCGGTCATCTTGTGATGCACCATGCCATGCGTCACGAACTCCGCTTCCGAATTGAACGGGGGTCGGGTGCCGGGACACGCTGCGCAGTACTTCGGGTCGGGCACGTCCCACTCGGCCAGTTGCGGGAACACTGACTTGTCCAGCCCATACGGCGGCTTGATGTGCCAGTGGTAGGTGACGATCTGATCGATGGGAAACAGGTGCGCCCCGCCGTTGCGGAACAGCCAGTACCACCGCCATTCGGTGTTCAGGCGGTTCGCTTTCGTCTCGATGGTCTCCGGCTTGCCGGTGACCGGACTCTTTTCATCGGTGTAGCTGTACTCGATGAGCGGGGTGCGGCCCTTCCTCATCCACGACTCGGCCTGCGCCGTCGCCGGTCTGCCGGTCACGCCGTCAGGCACCGCCGATGGGCCGACGAGAATCCACCCGGCATTCGGCTCGTTCGGGCCGCGCTTCCAGTAGATGTCGTTGATGTTCCTGATCCCACCAGCTTTGGTGTTCCGGTCCATCCACTCCGGCGTAACCGGAACGAGGTTCGGCGCGGTCTCGGTAACCATCAGTTCAACTCCCTGAATGGACGCACGCCCGGCTTGTTCGCCGCGAACAGCTCCGCAGCGACCATCGAACGTACTTCCGTGATCTTCTCGCGGACCCAGAAGGAGGCGACGATGATGTAGTCCTCCTTGCCGGTGCCCGCGTGGTCTCCCTCGACGCTCCGCGCAACCGGACGGGACGACCCGTCATCGCCGTACTGAATGTCCGGCTCCTGGATTTCGAAGTGCGGAAGGGGTCCCTGGATCGCCGGCAGCGTTCCATCCCACCGGGCCCCATCTTCCTTGTGCATCCACTGGATGAACTTCTCGAACGCCTGCTTGACGTGCCGCTTCTTGAGCCCGTCAGGCATGTCCGCGTCCACCGTCGCCCGCCCCGACCGCCGCACTCTCACCCATCCCAACGCCGGGACGGAACGGATCTGCGGCGACCCCGCGAGCGATGGCGCCCACTTGCGGCCGAGAAGTTCCTGACTCACTTCTTCGCTACCTTCGCCCGCGTCTCAGCGACGTACGCGGACTCTCCCGCGTCCTGATTCGGCCGTGGCGTCGTCGCCATGACCGGATGTTCGGCGGCGTACTCATTGGAGATCCGCTGTTCACCGACAAGCGCACGGGCAACGGCATCCGCCTCGGCCTCCGTGCCGTACGTGCCGACGGTATGGTTGCCCGCCCGCACCTTCCACGTCTCGCGCTCAGGACGATCCGTGTAATCGCCTTTGCTCGCCGCGTGGTAGATGAACACGTATCCGAGATCGCACTGGCCTACTTCGACGCGCTCTCCAACCTGTGTGCTCATGTATTCACCTCCGGGCAGGAGAATGCGATCACCCACCCTTCTCCGTAGTTGACATAGACGGGATCGGCTGTCTCCTCCTCCACTGCCTCAGCGCAGATATCGACCGCTAGTTCGGTGTATTCCTCGCTCTGATCAAGAGGCGTCTCCACGGCGGAGTACATCGCACCTGTCGGGAGCTGTACCGATTCCAAGTCCATACTTCCTCCCTGGTTAGACCGTTTTTACCCAGACCCCGTGCGCGTCTGTCAGCGACTCGGAGCCGGTGGCTTCGTCCACGATCTCGCGCTCTGCGGTGATAAACAGGTTCCACGCCACCACCAGCGTCGAGAGGTCGCCGATGATGCGCTCCCGCTCCACGGTCGGCTCCTTCTGTGTGATCAGAATGAACTGGCTGCGGTGGAAGACGCAGCAGTCGTGCTGGCCGGCCGCAGGGGCTTCGAGGTACTGCGACTCGACGATCTTGAAGCCCAGGAACATGCCGATGGTCGCCATGTCCAGCGCCCCGAGGTTGGTCCGCGTGAAGTCGCCGCTGATCGGCGTACCCAGCTTGCGGAGGGCCGAGATGGCCGCCGAGGAGAGCCACGCGAAGCGGTCTCCCTCCGGCGCGAGGCCCACCTGGAGCTTCTGCCAGATCGACTCCCAGTCGTCCATCGTCAGCTCGACGCCGAACGTCCCGACGGTGTTCGTCGAGAGCCCGTCCGGTAGACCCGCCGCATCCGTCTCGACCTGCCCGTTCAGGGCATAGGCGAGCTGGTTGGCCATGATCTCCGAGTAGCCGAGTTCGTCCTGAAGGTCGGTGGCGAACTGGATGTTCACCGACGAGTAGAAGTACCGGGACACGGTGATGTCCTGGTTCGTCGGGGTCTGCGAGAACGGCACGACGAGCGTGTTATCGGACTTCGCCGTCGCCGCCGTGTTCAGGGCGTGCGCGATGTGCGCGGTGCGCCCTGACTTCATCTCCGCGTTGTACCGGGTGTCCATCGTCCCGGCGAGGACTTGCTTCTTCTTCGTCGCGAGCTGGACTTCCGACATCCAGTGCTCAGGGATGAACACCGCTGCGATAGCCGGAGTGCTCTCGCCGCCGATTACGGCTGCCATTGGTTACTCCTTACTGCGCCTGCCGTCGCCTCGCGGCGTCAGCAGCGATGATTGCTTTGCGTTGTTCGTCGGGCATCGCCAGCTGCGTTGCCTCAGGCAGAGCCTTAAACTCCGCCCATGACATGACGCTGGAAGTTGCCGGTGCCCCTGCTGGGCGCACGAGTTCTGGTTGGCCTTCACGCGCCTTGGCGTTCAGGCGGGCGATCTCGTCAGCGACGCGCTTGGGCAGCTCGCTTTCGGCGATGTACCCCTCGCGGGCCTTTGCTTCGATCTGGGGACGGATAGTGTCAACGAAGTGCTGGAGCTTGGGCGCGATACGGGCGGCGGCAGGCTTGAACGCATCGTCCAGCTCCTGCACGGCGCCGGTAAGGTAGTCCCACGCTCCGTCTACCGAGTCCAGCGTCTCGCCGGAGAGGGATTCGGCGCGTTCCTGCGCCACGCGGTCGATAGCCGTAACCACCGACTCGTCCGTGGCAACTTCCGGGTCGAGGCCGCGCGCCACGAGGGTCGCCCGCACCGTATCGACGGTCTGCGCGATCCTCGCCTTCGCCCGTTCCTCGGCCTGCGCCTTGCGGGCGTTCTCGGTCTGCCGCCTGCGCCGGTCGGCTTCGAGCGCATCCGCTGCCGCCCGGTCGGCGACATCCTTTCGCTCCCGTTCCCATTCCTCGCGCGTGATGTAGTCGGGCTTCGGGGGTTCCGTGACCTCTACTTGCGGGACCGCAGCAGCCGGAACTTCCTCTGGAGCAGCAACCTCAACTCCTACTTGTTCGGTGGGAGTTAGGCCCTCGGTCTCCGTCTGGGCTTCCGCTGGGTCTGCCGTCGGGGTTTCGATGGTCTGGGTAACCAACAAAGTCCTCCTGCTGTCGATAATCCTACGCCCGCACTATAGGCGGCGTCAATAGCTTGACACAGGGAGTTGAAGAAGGCCCCCGGGAAGGGGGATACTCAGGCTTATGTACCGAGCCTCTATCGCCGCGAACGTGCTTCTATTCGTCGCCCTGGTCGGGGGTGGGATCTGGGCCTTCTGGCCTAATGACGCCGCCGTAACGAAAGACTGCACGTACATGAACCAGCTTGCCCACCTCAACATTCAGTGGATCAAGAATCACGAAAAGAATGTCTCAGGTGAGAACTTGGACTGGATCAACACGGCGCTCGACATTCGATATAAGGTCTGCAACAACTAGCGCAGGATCTCGTCCTTTGCCTTGCTGGGAGACTCGATACCTGTGCCGATAGCTTCTTGCAGTAAGGCGGGGTGTGCCTCCCAGAAGCGGAGTTCGGCGTCTCGTCTTTGTGTGTTGAAGTCCTTGATTACTGGAAGCTCATCGAACTTTGACGACGTACGGGCATGCGCTTCAGACTCACTCATCCCAGTTGGTCTCTTTTCGACCCAGTAGTCCACCCACGCCTCACGGAATTTGCCATAGGAATCGTAGTTAGCAGGATTGACAGAGAGATCCGCATCCCCAAGCTGACGCTGCCAATATGAGGATTGCCATCCCGCCTCTACGCTGGGGAATCCTGCCTCTTGGAGCTTCTGTTCAAGGCCAGACTTCGTAATGTCTTCCCGCTGCGTCTCGGACGGTTCAAACGACGTAACCCCGCCGCCGACGGCCGATATCCCTGCCGCTGCCGCCGCACCCGCAACGCCCGATGCCTGATACCCCTCGATGGCATCCTGAATCATCAGCGGCATCAGCTTTTTGCCGAAGACGTTCCACGCGAATTCGCCGGTCTTCTTGTTGAAGCCCATGTCCTTCGGGGACAACAACAGGTCTTCGCCCGTGTACCCTTTGCCTTTTCCAAGGCCGTAGTCGTAGAGCGTGGCACCGAAGGGCGAGAGTTTGGAGCGGAATAAGCGCATCGCGGAATCGCCGGGGTAGACGTACTTGATGTCCCCCGTGAACAGCTCTTTGCGATGCCCGGTGCCGATCTGCGCGATGTAGCGAGCCATAGGCTGAAACCCGCCCCAGAAGTCCACCCGGACGTTGCCGACGCGAATTTTCCCGAAGTCCGAGGAGCGCGGATCGAGTTCCACGTCAGCGCCCATGAGGCGCGCCGCTTCCAGCGCGCCGACTCCCATAGCGACGAATACGCCCAGATTCTCGGCCGCGATCTGACGCGACGTAGAGGTCGCGCCCGGACGCACCATGTCCCAGATGCTCTGCGGCCGGGAAACAAGGAACTTCGGCGCGAAAAAACCGGCGTTGAGCGCGGGGACAAACTCCTGTACCTCTTGCGGCAATGACCCTCTTCCGGACGCATGGTTCAGGAATCGCGCGAGTTCGGTCTTGATGAGGTCAGCGCGTTCTACCGTCCATCCCTTTTGCGCAACCAGCCGGTCAACCCGCGCGGCGTTCTTCTCGTAGGTCAGCATCCGCAGCGTGTCGAGATACATGACGAACCCACGCTCCGACGCCCGCACGCCGGGGATGTTGGCCGCGAAGCGGGAGATGAACATCTCCTCGCCCTCAACCCCGCCGCCGATGTTCGTCAGGTCCAGACCGCGCGCCAACGATTCCTCGAACTTGGGATTCTCGCGGATGTTCTTAGCGGCGCGAGCGAACCCTTCATCCGATGCCATCGACCGGAACATCGGCCCCATCGACTTCCAGACCTCGACGGGGTTTCTCCCGGCGAGGATGATGCCCTGCCTCCCGGCGGCCGAGATGTCGATAGCCGTCACCAGCGCGCGGGGCAGGTTCAATACGTCCACGAACGTCCGCAGGAATCCGCGCATGTGCTCGCTCGAGCGCGGGATCGCTGCCTGAAACTCCGGGCCGAAGACTTTGCCGAGTAGTTTGATCTCGCTGGCCATTAGGTTGAGCGGCTTTGTCGCCTCCGAGGCTACGCCCGGCAATCGCTGGCCTGTCATCAGCAACGTCAACGCACTCGTCGCGTTCGGCGCGTCGAAATGACTCAGGGCCTTTCCAGCCGCGTTCCACCCTTCGATCTGCTGAAACAACTCGCGCGTCTGTGTGTCGGTGAACTTGTCACCGATAGGCGTGAACCGTTGCGGCTGCTTGCCGCCCATCGCCTTGAACGCCGCGACGGCCTTCTCCTCCGTCGTGCCTTCGCCACGGAAAGCGATGTCAGCGCCGCTGCCCTGCCTGATCCGTTGCGCCGCAGTCGCTGCCTTGCGTTCGGCCTTCGTCGGCAACACTTCAATCGAAGCCCGGATAAACTTCTGTGTGCTGGGCGGAAGATGTTCCGTCTGCTGCGACACAAGATCAAGCAACTGCGTTCGTTGCGGCGAATCGCGCTCATAGCGTTCGGCGATCTTGAGGATGTCGGACGTATTCGTGCTTAGAGAGAGCCGCGCTTGCTCTGCCTTAGAGAGCGTATCGAGCTTAGGTGAAGGCGGGAGTTTGGGAGCGGGGCTAGTAACGGCCGCCTCTCCCGCCTTCGCCCCAGCCTCTCCTGTGAATGCAGGAGCAGATCCTTCTTCCACAAGCGGGTAATTCCGGCGAAGATATGCTGCAATATCCTCATTCCTGTAGCCGAGCCGGCGTCCTGTCTCAATGGCCTCTTGCACAGGCTCCATGCCAGCAATCAGGGCTGATTCTGTATCGTCATCTAACTTCCCTGCGTTCAAAGCAGCAGCAAACTCCTCATCTCTCGTGGGAAGATAAGGTTGCCTTGCAGGGACTTCCCCGCCGTGGCCTGGATGGGCATCTAGAAACTCCCTGAGAGCACGATTTTCTTGAGTAGCCCTGATCAGTTCTTCTGGCGTCTCGCCGGGACCACCCGCCTCTCGGGCCAGCCGCGCCAACGCCTGCTCGACCTTCGGCGACTCGCCGAGTTGCTTACCGGCACGCCTGAGCGCAGCGATAGCGTCGGTGTCGCCGAGGATGATGGCGGACGCGGCCTGCAACGGCGTCTTCGCTTTCGCGGCCGGGAGCAGTGTTAGCGCGGTATCCCATACCTGCGTCGGGACAATGGCCTCAGCCAGCACGCGCCCAGCTTTGGCTGTTACGTCGGCAATGGGCGTGCGCCGAATCGCCTCGCCGAGCGCCTGTCCTGCGGGACCTGTCAGCGCAGGGACGCGCGGCAGGATCTCCCGGCCGACCACTTCGCCCACGTCGGCAGCCACCTCTTGCGCACGCCTCGCCCCCGGCACTTCTGCCGTGAGCCCTTTGAGGGCAAGGCTGGCCGTCTCCGCGAACGGGTCGCGCGGTTGGCGATAGCCCAACTCGACTTCCTCGACGGGTGTGAGCCTGCGCCCGTACGGTGCTGGCGCGTTGGGGCCGAGTTGTTCTTGCTCGAACTCGTACTGAGGCGAGGGAGTTTCCGGAGGCCCGTACAGGCGTTTGTAGTACGACTCGCTTACAGCTTGCGTGACCTTCTGTGCTTCCGCGTACAGGCTGCGCGCGCGGTTCAGTTGTTCCGTCAGGTACTCCACGCGGTCAACGACTCTCGGAGGAGGAGGTGGAGGATCGGCAGGCGGATACAGCGAGACCGGGGGCGGAGTGCTCGCTTCTCGCAACCGGCGCAGGGCATCCGTGATCGCCATCTGGGCTCCTAGAAGCTGACGCGCGGAATGTTCTGGTACTGCGCCGACGTGGGCGTGAACTTCTTGATTGTCGCGGCCACTGTGCGCGGGTCGATCCCAATCCCTGAGTAACCAGCGAGCGCGTAGTCCAGCGCGACCGGATCTTCGGAGAGCCTGTTCGCGGGCTCGCCCGCCAGCAGCCGCAGGCTCGGCAGCGGCGTGCCGAACGATCCTGTGCCGCCGCCCGCACCGCCCAGCGATCCGAGGTACTGCCGCAGTTGCTCCATGAAGTCGTCAGGCGTGGCCGTGGCCGAGCCTCCATCAGCCATGCGCTGCGCTCCCTGCGTGGCCTGCATGAAGCTCTTGCTGCCTTCCTTCTCTTTCTTCATCCGCTCTTTGACGGACGGCAGAGGCTTCACGATCAGTTGTTCGGGCACATCGCCTTCGGCGAGCGTGGCGTAGATCCGCCCCGATTTCCCGACCACGGCCGCCTCTTCCATGATGTTCATGTTCACGCCGTCTTCCGCCGTCGTTGGAGGAATGCCGCCGTTGGCCGCCGTCACCCACTTGCGGAAGTCGTTTTTCTCTGTATCGGAGAACGAGTTGAGGCGATCCATGAGCGCCTGCAAGCCGTTGACGGGCGCCGCAGTAGCAGGAGCTGGCCCCGTGGAAGAGCCCACAAGCGACTGCGCGGCGGTGGGCGGAAGGCCGAGCTGCGAACGCTGTTCGGAGCCGAGAAAGTCCACCGGAGGGATGGAGTCGCGGTAGATCCGCGCCTGCTGAATGTCCTGCCCGACGGGCTGGAAGATCGACGCCGCCTTCTCGGCCAGTGCCTTGCCGTACGCGCCGAAGTTATCATTCGTCAGGTCGCCGAACGACGTTGAGCCGCCGACCTGATTCCGGTACATCAGTTCCGCCACCGCATCACGCGGGTTGGCCGCAAACTCCGCGATGGTCTTGGCGACGTTGGCGGAGGTGTTCGCCACATCGACGGCCGTGTTGTTGCGGTTGGTGATCAGCGTGGCGAGGGCCTGCCGCCGCGCGGACTCAGCGTCCAGCCCCATGTTGATCGCGTCTTGGTAGAGCTGCTGGTACTGGAGATCCCAGTAGCGCGGGTCGTCTGAGACAAGCCGCTGGGCATCAGAACCTATGCCCGGTACGCCCGCATTTTTCAGCCACCGCTTGCTGTCGGCGTCGGAGAGCGCCCCCCACACCGGATTGCCGTCCTTGTCCTGCCTGAGTTCGTAGACCGTGAGCGTGTCGGGATCGACCCAGTGAAACTCGTCTCCCTGAATGCCGTTCTGCCTGAGACCCGGCGGCAAGGCGGCCAAGATATCCTCAATAGCCTTTCCACTCGCCCGCTTGTCGCGCCACGGGTCCCACCACGGAGGCTTACCGCCTCCTCCCCCACTGCCCCCGTCACCATATGGATTATCGCCACCCTGCAACAGCGGAGACTTGCGCTCGTTAAGGTCGATCATTACTGCACCTCCGCTGGTAGGGTGATCTTCGTGTAAGGGATTCCGTCAACGAGCAGCGCGTCGATGAGCGGGGCGAGGTTGTACAAGAGCGCCTCGAACGTCGCCAGTTCGGTCTTGTTCATCTCGCTGCGGGCGAGACTCTGGCCGGTGCGTTTTGTCGCCATCAGCCTATTCCATTCGTCTGTGCGGCGGCCGTATTCACATCCGTAGGGGACATCCGCGTGCCGGGCGTACGCGGCTGGCCCGGCGAGCCCTGCCCCATGCCGCTCATCTGCCCGTCCTGCATGCCGCGCGCTTCTTCCACGAGCTGCGGGATGGCGTCGGCCGACTGGCCGGACTGCGCGTTCTGCTGCACCATCCGGTTGATCGCGTCCGTCAGTCCAAGCAGCGTCGTCACCTGTTGCCAGACGACGGGCTTGAGCGTGTTGGCGTAGTCTTCGACCTCCACGGCGCGCGCCTTCTCCTCGGGGTTCTCGTAGCCCATCATCTCGTACATGTCGATCTTCGAGATCGCGCGGGCGACCCAGAGTTCGGTCGCGTGCTTCTCGATCAGGAGTTGCTGCTGGCCCTGATCGGGTGTGGCCTTCGCCTGGATGTTCACGGACACGATGTCGGCGGCGGAGAGCGAGAGGTACTGATCGTCCTTGAGGACGTAGACGGTCTCCTGCATGTCGCGGATGCGTTCGAGCCAGAAGCGGTAGATCGCGCGTCCCTGCCGCGCCTCTTGTTCGGCCATCGGGTCGAGCGTCGAGAGCTGGAAGCGGTGGAGGTTGGAGAGGGCAGCGTTCGCGGTGTCCGCGCCCGGCGAGATCCCCTTCGAGACGGGCGACTGGGTGAAGCGTTCGATCCGCTGGAGCGAGGCGGCAAGTTCGGCGTAGAGGTTGGCGACCTCCGGCGACTGGCCGACCGGCAACACGTCCTGTCCGGGGGCGAACTGACGCGCCTTGCCCGGTTCGAGTTCGATGAAGGTGAGTGGCTTCCCATCAGCGTCCACGATGGTTTCGCCCTGCTCCTTGGTCAGCACCTTGAGCGGCGCAAACGCGGTCTGATAGGCGACGGAATCGCCCATCGTCCGCAGCCGTTTGTGAGAGGGCATCTCATTGTGAATCCCGTCGAGCGGCCCGGCCAGCTTCTTGTCTTCGTCGAGCTGCTCGGTGACGAAGGCGGGGCGGGCGAAGTACGGCACGCGCCCCCAGCCGTGCGTCCACTCGTCGAGGATGGCCGTATTGTCTTGCCGCCGCATCCCGAACCATGTGGCGTTCGATGATTCGGCGACGATCAGGCAATCGTCCCGGTCCCAGTATTCGACCACGGTGACCATCGTTTCCGTCCGGCCGCTGTTTGGGACGTAGCCGGGCACGTTGTCAGCGCCTTCCGGCTCAGCCTTCGTGAAGGAACCATCGGGTTTGCGGTAGACCCCGTACTGCTTGCGGAGGGTGGATTCGGGCACTTCTTTCCACACGTAGACACAAGGCGGTTCGTAGAGGTTGCCGTCATAGAGCACGGTGCCGGTGACGGCGTATTCGTAGTCGAAGACAGACGAAATGCCCGCATCCCGTTTGTACTGTGTGTTGCGCTCTGCATAGGCCACCTTCTCGTCCTCGCTCGCACCATCGGCGGGCGCTTTCGGCTGTCCCTTGTATGCGACGCGTTTGGGCGCGGTGTAGATCCAGCCGAGGTTGTCGTGGGCCTGCGCGAGCGTGCATTGCCACCAGACCGGCCCGTAGTGGTCTTCGAGTTCCTGGTGCATTCCGGTGATGAACTGCTCGGCCTTCGTGGTGGCTTCCTGTAACTCCGGCGACGGCGCGGGGAGATGCGGTGTCGGGATCGCGTAGATGAGCGTAGCGACCTGGCGGCCCTCGTCGTCGATGATGTTGGACTTGTGTTGAAACGCCGTCTTCTTGTACGCGGCGGGAACATCAACCTTCGTCTCGTTGAAGCGTTCTGCCGCGCGATCTTTCAGTTGCCCGAGGCGCTTGGAGAAGCGTTCATCGTGCAGGCGGTGGGCCTCGGCCATGATCTCCTGCGGGGTCATCTTCATGCGCGGGCTCCAATGCTGAATCCAATTTCCCGTCCGTAGGACTGTTGCGAGGAAGACGACGACAGCGGCAAGACGACGTATCGGAACGCATCGCAGGCGTGGTCAGGCTGCCCGGGCTTCACCTTCTGGATGAAGGTCACGTCGTCGCCGTCAAACTCCTTCTTGTACTCGTAGCCGGTCATCTCCGAGAGCAATCCGAGGCAGGATGGGTGAATGTGCAGCTTTCCTTCGGCAATCTTGTTGTTGATGTAGTTGACGGCCACGTCTCCGGCGTCCTTGGCCTTATACGGAGTCTTGGCCTGAAACCCCGCCTGCCGCATGAGCGAGACCGTGAGATCTGAATCGACGAACCACCGTCTGACGGAGAACTCTTTTGTCCACTCGCCGACGATCGAGATCCAGTCCTTCATGCGCGCGCGTGCCTCGTAGAACTCCTTGATCACCCAGAGGCCGCCCTGCGCATCCAGACCGACGATCAGGATGCAAGTGGGGTCGATGGTGCCCATGTCGATTGCGCCGTAGACGGCCTGAAACACCTTGGGCTGCGTGTCTTCCAGCTTGGTATCACTGATGAGCTTCCAGTCCTGGTCGAACACCTTGCCGGCGGCCGAGACGACCAGCCCTTCAACTTCCTGCTTCCACTTGAGCGTGCCTGGGACGTAGCCGAGGTTCGAGATGTAGTCGGGTTCGAGGATGCCCGCGGTGATCGACTCTTTCGTGGACGACAGCGTGATGAACAGCTTGTCGTCCGGGTACATGGGCGACCCATCTTCGTTCTTGTAGTTTTTCCTGGTCGCTGGGTTGAGCAGCCTGCGCCACATCCAGTTCTCGCCCTCAGGCGTGGTGGTGAGGACGGTCTGGTACGCGTAGGGAGAGCGGTCGCGGCGCTTCTGGCGGAGGGTTGCGTTCGCCAGCATGAAGGTCTTTTCCGGCATCTGCGCGACTTCGTCGAGGTGAGCGATGGCGTACTCAGAGCCGCGCCACCCCTCGGCGCCTTCACCTTGCGGCCCGACGTTGAAGAAATGAAAGACGATGCCGTGCGGAAACTCGCGGCGCGGTTCGTTGCCGTTAATCTTCCGCTGGATAAGCCCCGTGTCGTCGAACACTTCGTCGAACTTCACCAGCGGGCCGCGCTTCATCTGCCGGAAGATAGGAGCGGCAACGAGGATCTGCGCCCCGTACCATTCCGGGTACACCTCACCTGAGCCCTCCACGTCCACGAGTGTCGTCCAGATGCGGCAGTCGGCGCTCGTTGTCTTGGTCGATCCGCGCCCGCCCTGCCAGATGGCGAACCGTGATCGGTTCCAGACAAACGCATCTTGCTTTGGATTCTTCGTCCAGTCCCAGACCAGCTCGTCATCGGCGTATCGCGTGACCACCTTAGACCTCCACGAACTGGGCTTCGAGAGGCGCGGCGATCTGCCTGGCGGTCCTGCGTTCGCCGGATGAGAGCTTGCGCGGCTCGTGGTTTGTGACGATACGGACGTTACCCCGGACGAACATATTGGGCTGGGCATTCGCGGTCTTGCCGCCGCCGACGAGTTCGCGGTAGATGAACCCGGTGCCGTTATTGGAGTGCATGTAGTTGGACGAACTCTTGGCCAGCAGATCGAACAGCCGCTCGTCGATCTGGCCTGCCTCGGCCATCTCCAGCACTTTCTTGAGCAGCCTGGAGAACGCCTGCGAGGCGCGGGCGGTGCCTTTGATAGTGCGGCGGGCGAGGTTGCGGTCGTACTGCTCCATGCGCTTGCGGAACGCGGCCGCGACCTGCGGGCGGACCTGCGCCCTCCCCTCATCGACATCCACGGCCCAGCGCAGCAGGAGGTCTTGCGGCGGACGCCGGAGGTCTGGCCAGAGGATCACTTCCTCGGCCATGTCCACGGCGTCGGGGAACGGGTAATCCTCATAGAGCGTCTGGAACTGCTCCTTGGGAAGGAGGTAGGCGACGCCGCCGACCCAATCGGTCGCCGCCTGGTCGGAGATCCGGCGCTTCTGGGCCATCTACTTCTTCTTGGGCGTCCCGCTCATCGATTTGTGCGCGGCGTCCATCTTCTTGTCGTGCATCGGCATCGGCTTCATCCCGGACTTCTTCGGCTTCATGACGTTCCCTTTCTGCTAGGAGGCAGGAGGAGCGGACCGCCACCCGCCCCCCGCCTGCTGTCTATGAGAGTACGCCGTAGCTATAGGAATCGTCAATAGCCGGGGGGCGAAGATCGCACGCCGGGGTCAGGTGTGAGAGAATGAGGGCATGAGCGCGAAATACATTCCTGAGTTGTGGGCGGAAGAGACGAAGTACGCGTTGGATTGGATGCGTCCTGATCTCGGCCCCGAGCCTCCGACAACACGGTGGACGCGCTTTCGCCGTCGCGTTGCCCTGAAGGTCGATGGCGTGAGGGAGTGGCTGATCGTACGCCTCGGAGGCGAACCATGAGCACCGAAGACGTGCGTACGTTGATTTACGAGTTCGTCGATGAGACGGCGAAGGACGGATCAGATCCTGACCACGAGGCGCTGGATCGCCTCCTGACCAGGCTGATCGTCGTCGCTAAAGCCGAGATGCCGTGCTATGAGTGGGAAAGCTGCGGGGACTACGACCACTGGTGCGCCGATCCCGACGCCGTAGTCCGAGGCGCGTACCCGCTGAGAGAAACATGTCCTGTGCATCAGGCACGTAATACGTGGATGATGGTGACGGCATGAGGACGTGGACATTCAGGGAACCGACCGGCGCAGGCGGTCCGTGGACCATCTTCTGTGACAACGAAGAGGTAGCCAGCATCAGTTTGTGGCCGGGTACTGAATGGGCGCAGTTCATCGTAGACGCCGCGAACGAGAAGGAATGGCAGCAAGGCGTCATCTCCGACGCCGTAGGGCCGGTGTTCCGCGTTCGCGCTGGCATGCTTTTTCCGGAAGAAGGTGTCGGCGTCACCGTCACCCGACCCCGCTAGCCCCGCGTGAGACATTGGAGGCGACAGCATGAGGACGTGGACGGCCGAACGCATGAGAACCGGCATGAAAGCGGTGGACGTGATCACGACGCCTGACGATACACTGATCTTCGTCCCGGCCCATGACGGGAGCAATCGGGCGCAGTTCATAGACGCCTGCAACGCCCGAGAGCGTGCCAAGTTCATTCTCTCCGACTTTGAAGTAACCGGAAGGTGGGGAGGAGACGCAGCGATGCTCGCCCAACTCCACGATCTCATCCCAGCCTCCCCAGACGCAGATGCGTACAGCCTCAAAGGCGTCCGGTACGCAGTAATGAAGGGCGGCAAGGTGGTGCGGGAGGCGAAGTACCGCGCGGGCGCACCCGTGGAACTTGCCCCCGGCGAATCGCTGGCCCCTCATCCTGACGACATCAACGAGTACTTCATCCCCGGCTCCAATAGAACCCGTCGATAATTTCCTCATCCACCTATTGACACCACCCGCAGTCTGTGAGACTATCGTCCTCGGCTTATGGCGAAGTCTAGGCGCAATTTCACCATCTGCGAAGGATGCTCAAAGAGCGTGCTGAGGCTCGAGGAAGACCGCTGCCTCGACTGCCGTACCGCTCCCTGCAAGCACGAGATCTCCATCGTCGTAGGGTCCTACGAGCGCTCAAACGCATTCTGCGTAGAGGGGTGCGGACGCGTGCTCTGCTGGCACCCCAAGGCCGACAACTGCGGACGGTTCTGGGCGCAACGGGCCCTCGTGGAGTATGTGTAAGACCAACGCATGACGACGCCGGCACCGTCGCCCCATACCCGCCCTCCGGCCGCCAGCCGTACGCCTCTAACGGGGATCACAGAGCGGAATCGCCTAACGCCAGAACTGTGCGACGCCAGGTCACTGCCTCCAACAGGAGACACCCTGACGCTTCACCAACGGCTCAAAACGGGCACCTTAAACGTGCTGGGGGGATGCGGTAGCTACGTCTCCTTAACAGGTACCCGTTAATTCTGAACACCCCCTTTAGGGCTTCCTGAATCTTAGGGGGGAAGACTCACTCCTCCACACCCGTCACGCGATCCCCTTCAAGATGCGACGCTGGGCTCCGCACAGTGCCTGACACACGCCCCCTCCCCAGCGAACAGCACAGGACCCCCACCCTGGTAGGTGCAACACGCACACACCTATGATGTGCTGATAGGTGCAATCCCCCCCTTAGTGGTGGCAGGATCGCGATAGTGAAGACCCAAATCACTCCTACCTGCCAAGTGCTCGAAGCTACGAACTCCCACTAAGCTGGTAGGAGATGACTGGCGTGTGGCAACCGATAGCGCACCAGCTTTGGCATAGAGAAGTCTGATAGCCGTAGGCATTGACATGCTCTCCCATACCTGCCATACTAGCTGTATCAGCAGTACAGTAGTGAGGAGACCGTGACGATGGCGACGACAAAGCGTGAGACGTGTGAAGTATGTGGGCGGGAAGGGCCGGTGGGTGCTGGCCATCCGTGCTCGTTCGCTCACTGTTGCTCTTGCTGGCGGGGCATTCCCTGCCAGCGCAGCGCCTAGGAGCGACCGCAGTAGTAAGGAGTAGCACCATGACCCCCGATCAGTTTTGTCCGGCTTGCAAGCGCGAGGTCATCGGTGACATCGTGGCGCATGAACTTCGATACCACGATGGCGCTCAAATTGGCGGACTCACCAACTTGGCCCGCCGTGTGCGACTCGGCGACCAGGCGGCGCTGGAGGCGTGTCGGGCAACGCATGTCGCTGCGCTGCCGGATGACGAGGAGACCACCCGTGCCTAAGTACACCCTCAACGTCCCTGACGACCTCATGGAGTCCTTGCGCGACGAGCACGCCCGCACCTTCGCCAAACACCGTCGGCCGTTTGGCCCCTGGCTCTGCGACGTGTGGGCCGCTTGGCTCGCCAAGGCTGTCAGCAAGGAGAAGGCATCGTGAATCTGGAACTACGTCGTCAATGTATCCCCTGCGGCCAGAACAACGAAGGATGGTTCACCTAATCTGCACCGCTGGTCGTGGCTCCGCTGCACAGATCGCAAAGGCCCGCATTACTACGCTTGACCAGAACACCCGCGATCTCGCGAGCAAGCCGCTCTAAGCCCACAGCGCCCCGCACGGCTCACATGGCCTCGGAGTCAGCTCCGGGGCTTTCTGCCGCCTCTGCCTCTCCTGTGTGCCCGCGTTGGCCCGTCTCATGGCTTCGCACAATCGTAGATGACGGTCGGCTGCACGACCCAGCGATCAGACGCCAGGGCAGAGCGATGGCGCAGGAGCCGGCAACCGATCTGCACCCGCCAGAATCGCCAGTGGAACGACCATTGTTTGCTCACCGCCCCAGCTCCTGCCGTAGCTCTTTGGCCCGAACTACCTTCTTGTGGCCCCACGAATTAGACTCCGCCATGAGCAAGGCTGCCTCAAGCTCGAGCCGGCGGCACAGAGGGCCGTGCTCAACCGTGTCCCTCCAGTACCATTCCTGCACCGCCCGCATCAGCGGCCGTATCCGCTCGCGTTCGTCGTCTGTGAGTTCCACGCTACACCTCCGATTTGTACCTCGTCACATACTCGTACACTGCCTGCGCTACCGTCCGCGCTTGCAGTTTGCAACGAGCGTTTTTCATATGGGCCTCGACGGTCTTAGGAGAGAGACGGAGAAACGAGGCGATCTCTCCCTGCGTCATGCCCGTACAGATAGCTCCCAGCACCTCGCGTTCCCGCGTAGTCAGCCGCCGGTTCCGCATCGTCACGTAGCGGCTGCCGCTGGTTGTCGTCTGTGGAGCACACGGCTTCACCGGCTCCCTCTCCGCTGGCAGAAATGAACCTCCTGGATACACGCCCGAAAGATCCCCTTGTGGTCGAGTCCCCAATGCATCTCCGAACGCGGCGCCCCGCACAACTCACAATCTCCACCGAGCCAGAAGTGATAGATGCACGGCCTAGAGTTCATCGTTGTGATCCTGCTGGCCTCTGCGATTCGATGAGGCTGGCTATAAACCCCCAACGCCCGATGTGCCACCAGCCGCAGAACGTACAGAAGTAGGGATGCCCCGAACTGCGCTTCTTGGCCACCGCGAGAGCCTCCCGCTTGCTCTTGTATTCCTTCTTACGGAGACATGATCTCCGACGCAGTGCCTCGTACGTGATTTCGCTCTGCTCAGTGCTCACTATCGCTTCACCACCTCAATTTCAACGCGCTCATCGCCTCGTCCCATCGCCTTTAACCACACTGCACGGACGCTGATCCCCGGTCCATCGTCGGCGATCACGCCTAAGGGACGCGGGCCTGTCGCCTTGAGCACGTCCAGCGCCGCTTTCATGTTGGCGATGATGTTGTCTTCGTCTGTCTCGTGGATCGAGTACCAGTGATACGTCACCTCCGCCTCAGGCCACGGTTGCGCAGGCAGATAGGTGAGCGCCTTGTTAGAGGCTGGCTGGTTCCATGCCGCGCACCAGATCGCCTCCTGATATTCTCGCCGCGCCTTCGCCTTCGTTGACCAGTGGATCGCCTTGCGCCTCCGTACCCCGTCACGCCCCACCACGCTCATGGTATGCGTGTTCACGCGCAGCTCCTTCGGCGGCAAGGGCACGGAGAACCGCAGCATCATCCTGTCCTCCCTAGCGTCAACTGGCGCGGCTCCTTCACATGGGATTGCTGATACGGCTTCCCTTGCTCGTTGTAGTGCTGATATTGGCTTCCCGGCGCGCACCAGCAGCGCAGCGCGTGGCAATGATCGCAGCGCCAGAGAACCGTACGGCAGCGGTGGCAGATCATGTTGGTTCCTCCATGCACCCACAGCCGCCCCATTCGAACAGGTCGATGGTCTGCGGGCGCCGTTGGTATCGCTCTCGCAGCGCGGCCAGCGTGAGGGGCTTCGTGTCTCCGCCTGTCCGGTCGCGCAAGATCGACACGTCGCCGAGCTGGCCGCGCAGATCCTCTTCGTGCTGCTCCCATTCAGCGAACGTTTCCGGGCGCTGTTTGAGTAGATGGATGAATTGCCCTTGGCCTGCCTTCACGCACCCGCCGCCGCAGTTGTTGTGTGGGAAGCCTTCGGTGTAGAGCCGTGGCGGGTTGACAAATCGTCCGGCCAAAACCTTCTCGATCATGGCCTTCGTCGGATATGGCGGCTCACACAACGGGGCTTCGACGCGCCACGGTGCCCAGTAGCCCCGTGCGCGTTCATAGCGATGGATCTCGGTGTAATCCATGCCGAGATAGACAGTCGTGTCGTCGGGGTCGCAGTTGTCCTCAAGCCAACAGCGCAATGGCTCGCGCTTCAACACACGCGAACAAGGATCGACGCGCGTATTGCCAAGAAACTTCACGTCTCGGAACACCTCCCACGGCGTACGCCCCTCTGTGATCGTCGTGACGACGCAGCCCACCGCACGCGCCCCTTCGTGCAGGAAGCGGTAGAGATCAGCGTCCTCGATGAGGGTGTCGGCGAACAACAGCGTCACGATTTCTGCGCGATGGCGCTCTCGCACCTGCCACGCAGCCCCCCATGAGCCGAGCCCACCTGAGTACATCACAACATGCCTCATCGCTGCGCCGCCTCTCTCGCCGCCCGGAGTACCACCGACAGCGGCAGCCGTTCGCAATCCTCCGTGCCGCATTTCCGCGAGTGTTTGCGGTCATTCACGTAGTAGCACCCCCGCCCCGTTGCCCCTGCTCGTGCGGTCCGGTGTGCGTGCAGCTCCCCTGTCGCCAGGATCTTCGCCCAGAAGGGTGAGATGCTATCCAGGGAACCTGTGATGCCGGTCATGCGTCCCTCCCCAGAATCTGGCGGTCAGCGCCAGATAGAAGCCGCGCTTCTTCGAAGGCGAAGACCCGCTCCGCGTCTTCCAGTGAGTCGCCCACGTATCTGTACTGGTCGGGGCTAATCCACCATGAGCCGATGCCATGCGGGCAAAGGTGATCCGGTACGGAGGGTCGGCACCTCACGGCGTATCGCTTGGCCTCCACGGTCACGCAGGGGCAGGCAGCGCGCGACACCGCTATATCCGCCAGCACCAACGCCCTCCCGTCGATCTCCGCATACCGCACGTACCACGGCTTCCAGTCCGGCATGTCCGGCACTCTGCGCTCAACGTCCGTCGTCATGTCCATAGCCTCCCCTGAATGCGGCAGTTCTGGTGCTGCTCGATAAAGGGCCGCATCCGGCCGTCCAGCCCTTCGAGCTGGTACATCGCCCCGCAGGTGTCGAGCGCCGTGTCATCGTCGTAGCTGGCCTCGTAGGGCGCGCTCATCTGGCACTCCGCGCAGTGCAGTTGCACCAGGTAGCCGTCGAAGTTGCCGTTGCCGCCCACATGCTCGCACCACGCCTCGATCTCGTCGTCAAGAAGATCGCTCTGCGTCCACATCTCGATATGCTCGTGGAAGCGCAGCGCCGTGAAGTGCAGCCAGCGATCCGGCGGCACCTGTACCAGCGTCCACTTCGGCGCCCGTTCGAGGTCGGCGAGGGCGATCCCGATGCTCATAGCTTCACCTTCCGGAAATACAGGCCGGTGGCCCGAGTCGTGACGGCACTCATCGCCAACCCTCGGCGGGCGTAGAAGATAAACCAGCACGTCCAACAAGTGCATGCTGCGTCTCGCTTATCGCGGCCTCGTGGAGCTGACAGCCCGTGATAGCGACGGTGGTACGTGCAGCACATCTCGAATGCGCTCTCGATGGTCATACGCGCCTCGCTTCTATCGCCCGCCTTAACCCACTCATCGTTGACTTCGCCTTCGGCCCCTCCCACTTCGGACAGTTCTGGTGCCGTTTGCTCTTGTATCGCGCCCCACACCGCTGGCAGATCCGCATGTGCTTGACGCCGGTTTCTTCGAGGACACTCACAAACCGCGCCGCCAGCCGGGGCACTCGCACGAACCGATATCGGCGCTTGACGTTCATTCCCTGCCCTCGATGGCGTCGATAGCAGCGCGGATCTTCGGCGACCTCACTGGATCGGCTCTCCCTGCTCCTTGTCGGCGGCGCCCCCTTCCCAAGGGGGCTACGGGGGTTATCGGGACGGGATCTTTATCGGGACGGGACGGGACGGGATATTGCTTAACTGTTGCTTGAGCAGGTGCCCTGGCAGATGATTTGGCGCGTGCCACACCGTTTGCCGTGGCAGGTGCTATAGATATGGAAGCGAGCCGCGCCGCCGCGCCCTTCCTTCCGGCATCGGCCTTCTTGCTCCGTGCGTCCTCGATATCTGCCCTTGAAGGGTTGTATTCGAGGAAGTCATGCACGAAATACGTCTCGTTGCGTTCCTCCCAGACCCCGTGTTCGGAGTTCGGGCCGTGCGACAGGCATTCCCGGATCACCTTCGGCTTGGCCCACCCGGCTACCCGTGATTTCTCGATCTCGCCGTCCGTGTTGTACTTCGCGCAGTGGCACATCACCCGCACATGTAGCCGGAACGCCGCATCCGAGAGACGGTGGATCTTCGGGTGGTCCGGGAAGTCGTCATCAATGCGCAGCCAGGTCATATTCCCCCTTTACCGGTCATACCAAACCAGCCGCACCACACCACGCCTTGCCAAACCCCAACGCATGACTGATGAGGGGCGAGTCACCAACCAGCGTGATCTCCATGCGGCCGATGCTGATACGGGGAATCTCTACGACTTGCTGCTGAACCATGAGTGAGTCCTTTCCATTACCGCTGTACCTTCGGGATCGCGTTGCCGCGCCATACCTGCCACTTCGGGCCTCCGAAAAAAGCGTTAAGCTCAGGGATCTTGCTCTCCCACGACGGCGGCACAAGCCTGTTCGTGAACTTCCGCCAGTTGCAGGACGTACAGGCGTATACCCGCACCAGCCACTTGTCCGGGATGGGCGGCCTGTTGTACCGGCGGCGGGTCTGCTCGTACTTGCGCGCCAGCGATGCGGGGATCACATGATCCAGGTGTTCGGGGTCAGGCTTTGCGCAGTACTCGCAGTTCACGGCGTTCCTTGCCTCCCCTATCCGGCTTTCCGCAGATCCGACTTGAGCGCGAACAGGCCGCATTTACAGGCACGGCATGCTCCTAGGTGATATCCGTGGTAGTGGCCATCGACCGGATCATCGGGCCACTCGTGTACGATCAACGTGTGCCCGCACGTCCAACACGCGTAGGTCAGGCCACGCGCATCCGTGGTGCGTTCTGGTATCGGCCTCACTTGCGGTCAAACCTCAGTACTTCGCGCTGGCCGCGCCACGCGTACTTCTTCCAGCCGGTGATCTGCCCCGCCTCCTCAAGGGCCGTCAGCACCTTCTCGTTGCCCGTCAGCCCGCCCTTCTCCCATGCCCGGTCGAACATCGCGGGATCTTGCTCGCGCATCGCACCCAGGTCGAAGTACCAGCCCCAGTCCTCTTGCACGCGCCGCAGTGTCGGGAGACCTTCGACCGGCAGGTCGTTGTCATCGCCCATCCACTCCTCGATCTGTTCCCGCAACGCCGCTCGCCGGGCCTCGGTTTGGCGGATCGCCTGCCCAAGCTCGCGGTACTCGCTGACGATCTGATCGATGCGGACTTCGGCGGCCGTCTCTTTCGCGTCATTCATAGGGAAGCTCCTCGTCTGGCAGCGGCTCACCGTCAGCGCCTCGAGCCAGTTGCAACTGCACCTGCCAGTCCTCCTCGAACATCGTCCAACTCTTGCCGTTGCGCCCGGCATCGCAGTCCTTCACGTCGCAGGCGTAGAAGGCCCCGTAGGGCTTGCCGCTGGACTTACTGATGCCGCCCTTGACGAGCTTGATCAGTGTCAGGCGATGAGTAGGGCAAGGTGGCATCGGGTCGGTGCTGGGCCGCACGAATGCTGGCCGCTCAGCCTTACCGTTGCGGCGCGTTTTCTCCGCGTCATCGTCCACGTCGGCCGACAGCCCCAGCAAAGCCATGAGTGAGTAGCGGCGGGCGTAGGTGATAGCCGACCCCTGCCCCTGCGGGTCGTCCTTCGCGCACAACAGCGGCATGGTTGAGCCCAACCGCTCGCCGCTGGCGTGGCGCAGTTCATAGGAAAGACACGGCTGACCGCTTCCTCCAATGTCGGGCATCTGCAACAGCACGAAATTGTGCTTATTCAGGATCGGCACGACCGTCTGTAGCAGTTCCTCCAGCGGGACGTACCGATTCTTGAAATGCGGGTTAATGGCCGACTTCTGGAGCGCAGGCATTTCCTTCTGCGCCGCCAAGAGGTCTGCGAACATCGTTGAGTCCGTCATCTCTCTCTCCTTACACGCCACCCTCAGCGCCCAGGGATGCGACACCGCGCATCGCACAGCGTGGGCGGGGCGCCGGAAGATCCCTTGCCCTCCGGTTCGCATCCCTGAGCACTGAGCGGAGCGTGTAACTCCGCCCGGTCAGCCTGCATCCGCAGACGGAATCCCTACTCGATCGCGTGGATCGTCTGCATCGCGCCCGATGTCGTGTGAATCCACTCCAGCATCGCCTCGTTCGTGCGCGTCACGATGAGCCACGCTTGCTGGCCCTCGGTGCTCTCGGTGTTCCAGACGCCACAGATGAACCCCTCGGCTTCGAGGAGTTCGCCCGCCCGCTTCGCCACCGGCCCCTGCGGGATGTCTCCCGACGGGTTGATGGCGGTCGTGATGTACGGCTTGTCCGCCATGAACACCATCCGGACCCCGCTCGCTACGATCCTCGCCTGTTCCTCCAGATCCGTGCCCGGTGTCCGCGGGCTGCCGTCTGCGTTCTTTGTGACCATTGCTATTCGTCCTTCCTTGACGTTGCACCGGACGCGGGTGCGTCCGTGTGTTGCCTATCTCTCAAGAATCCTGCGCGTGCTTCTTTGACATGCGCCAAGACAGGGCAGAAGAAACTTCGCGCTTGCCCGTCCTCAAAAGTCGGACATATGCAGATCGCCTCCTCTGCGGCGATGGTGGCGATGGCCCGGATCTCTTCTTCGATGGTGTCGGCCAGTTCTTCCCAGCGCCTCACCCCGTTCGTAGTTTGGGCCTTATAGGCAGTCGCGTAGAGCCCGGCACGATTCAGAATCCGCGCCTTCGCGTCCTGCTGGCGGGGACTCAGGGCAGGGGTGTCAGTCATCGTCGCCCTCCGTGCCTGTTGCATCGCGACCTGATGTACGTGCATCCTTGCCTCCCTCGATAATCGCCTGTAGTGCGGCCACGGCGGCAAATTGCTTCTTGCACCAAGTGCAGTTCGCGTGCGCTCCCTCTTTGCTGGGCGAGAGACATCCATCCATGTGCGTGTGATCCTGCGCCATCACCCGTTCGTCGGCACGGATGAGCGCGGTGTAGTGGTCAAGCGAGGACTGCGCCTCTATGACGAAAGGCGTAGGATCATGGTTGGCCTTCATCGCCCTTGCGGCTTCCAAGTAGGAGTGCCGCATCGCCTCTCGCGCCTCTCGGATGGCTGTCTCAGCGTCGGTCATGGTGCTGCCTCGATGGCCTCTATCGCGGCAAGGAGTTCCTCAACGCAGGTGGCACACTCACACTGGACCCACGCCGCCTCCGCACGCTCGAAGTCCACGAGGCGGGCGAGGGCGTCGTAGAATCCGTGCATGCCATTCGCCCCGGTGTGATACGTGGTATCTCGTGCCAGCTCTCGCGCCGCCGCAATGCGTTCGGGTGTGATGTCGGTCATCGCTCTGCCCTCAGTTCGCGTAACCCTTCGATGGCTGATTCCACGTCACGAAGATCCCCTATCACATGCTCCAGCAGATGCACCGTGTATGCCTCAAGTTCTCGATTGGAGCCCACTACCGAACCGCCAACATAGAGAGGAGGCGTCCAGTCGCAGAATCTACACTTCATCGCTCCTCACTCCTCCGTAGCCGCCGCTCCTCGACATCGTCCGCACGGACTTCCGCTAGGCTCCGGGTGTCGGGCTCGTAGGGGTGAACCTTCTCGCCCTTCGCATTGGTGCACCACAAGACCATGCGGCATTCCCCATAGTCGTGTGGCTTCCCGTGCAAATCGCAAAGTTCGCGCGCGTCATACCCCTCCTTGCCGCAGTGGATGCAGGGACGTTGGAGGTCGTCGGGTGCGGTGGTGTAGCCCGCCGGTTCGATGCTCATGGGGCCTCCGGAGTCGGCGTGTAGCACTGGACGCGCTCACAGGCGATCTCTTGGATGCGTTCGCCGATATCGCCTTCGGCGCCCAAATGTTCGAGGGCAAAACCTATAATCACCACCGCGATGAGGACGCTAACAGCCATGGCCGCGAACAATTCGAAGTAACTCGGCGAGTTCTTCATCGTCGCGCCCTCCAGATCCAGCAGACGGCCTCAAAGTCGAAGTGGAACTCGTTATCGAGTGGGGCGTAGATCTCTGGAGGAATCAGCCAGTAGCGACTCACTTCCCCACCTCCACAACTGCGGCGGAGCTGTGCATGGCGTTCATGGTGGCGGCGATGAGGAGCAACGTGTCGAGCCTGCGCAGTTCGACGTAATAGCCCAACGCATCCACGATCCTGTCCTCACCGTTCTCGCCGATCACCCTCCACGGCAGCGGGTGGCGTTCCAGTACTTCGTTCATGCTGTGACCTTCTTGCTGCAATCTGCCCCGCCCCACGCACATAAGCCGACGCCCTCGGCGAAAGTGCCGTCATCGGGTATCAATTCGTATGGGTTGCCGCAGGCGGCACACACCTCAACAGGATCAGCCTCTATGTCGAAACGAACGCGGCCTCCCCAATCGATGTGCGTGTCGATCAGATCGTTCAGCGCACCGACGAACACCCGCACATCCTCAGCAGTGTTGAAGCGGTCACGGATGCCAGCGATACAAGGTCGCTGGTTGCGATACTCGATCCGCTTCTCTGGTGGTGTGTTCATCGCTCCTCCGTCATCCGGTGCCGGACGGCCTCAGAGGACCTGTGCATCGCCACCAGCAGCAGCGCCAACCGGCGTACCCAAGTCACGTTGAAGTCGTCCAGCAGCGCCAGCTCGGCGGCAGAGAGCGTGCCCAGCCAGTCGATGTGCTCCTGCGCGTCGAATGCGCGCTTTCTTTCGGCTTCAACGACGCCGCGAGGGCGTACGGGGGTGCTCATTGCGTCCCCTCCCTGGCTGCCTCGATGGCGGCAATGACGGAGTCGGCAAACGCGAGATCTTTGTCCGACTGTGCCTCGCCGAACTCCGGTGCCTTTTCGATGATCCCGAACTTTTCCATGTTCAGGAAAATGGTCTTAGCGGAGCGCAGTCCTTTGGCGAGCCGTTGCAATGCCTCCAGTGCGTCGGCGAGGAGGGTGTCCTGCTTACCGACTCGCAGCGAGAATCCGCAGGCCGTCATAAACCAATCGGTGCGACTCTTGGTGAGTTGTTCGAGGACGGCCTTGTCGGCAGCTCGCTCGGCGTCCTGCTCGCGGATAAACTCGACCGCCTTATGCGCGATGAGCTGAGGAACCCCGCCATGTTGATCCAACTCTTCGGGGAAGGTGCCATCGTCGTCACCGCACCAGCACCCGCACCACTCAGGAGCGATGCACAGGTTGAGCGAGTGGGTCCCCGCGATGAGGTTGCACACCGCGCAATGACGGATCGGCCCCGGTGCTGCCTGCTCTGGCGTCTGTGGGGTGCTCATGACGCTGTCGCGCCACCGCGTGACGCACCGCCTTCGGCCTTGGCGATGATGGCCTTCGCAGCCTTCACGGCGTTGTCCTGTTCGTCCGCTCGTTTGATGTAGTTCTCAGCGGCCTCGGTGGTTCCACCGATTACGCGCGCTGTAATGCGAAGATCATCGGTGAAGCTCGCGAAGTAGGTCACTCTTTTCAACGCGGCCAGCAGGTCGGGGGCAGCGTCCGCGAGCTGCATCGCCTTCGTGGCGTCGCTCATGTGCGCGAAGTAGGCGCGAGTGCAGAACCGCGCCCCAACTGCGGCTACACCCCAGTCAAGCTCTGCGGTCTGTGTTACGGTGGTATCGGCTCCCATAGGGGTTCCTCCTTTGGTGGCTGCGCCCTCGGCTTGTACCCGGGGGCTTCGTCTTACGCGGCGTCGGGATCTTCGTCGTAGTCCGGGAGCGCCTCGTAGGCGGCGTCGCGGACCGCCTCGGCATCGAGATAGGCGTCGATGGCCTGCTTTACGATGCGCAGTTCTGTGCTGCTCAATGTCAGTGCGACCCGGCCGTCGATGCGGACGCCGCTGAAGGGCCCGCCCTGGATGGTCAGCCCGCCCTTGATGACCTTGGGGCCGATGCGATAGATGGCTTGCATGTAATCGCCATCGAACTTCTCGGTCAGCTTCGTGTACTCGGCTTGGGTTACCTTGGTGACCATGTGGACTTTTCCTCCGGGGGCTTTGTCTTGCTCATCACTGCGCGCCTGCGGACTTAACTCTGATCACTCCGAGTGTCATCGGAGGGCACTGATGCTCGTTACATTCCGCAGGCGTGCAGCGATGAACCTCCTTCGACCTACTGACCGATGGCCCTGATGCCTTCGTCCGCCGGCTTGAACCCGAGCGCCTCCAGCGCGTCGTCAATCTCATTTCGCTCGTCGAGCCGCTTGTTCAGTTCGCCCTCATAGAGCGAAATGCTCTTGATCGTCGCGCGAAGGTCGGCGATCTGCTTCTCGATCATTTTGCGTCGGCGTTGCAGGGTGGTGATTGCGAGGTTGGCAGGGGGCTCGGCTGCCGCAGCCTTCTTGGTGGCCATGTGGGACTTTCCTCCGGGGGCTATGTGCCGCCGCAGGTCCCTGTCCTCAAAACGTGCCGAATCTGGCCGGATTCCGTGACGTTTGAGGACAAAAACCTACGACGCCTTGACGGGCTCCTTGCCCTGTCCGTTGCGCCGCTCGGTGTCCCACCGTACGGTCTTGCACCTCGGACAGAGCCGTGGGCGCTCGGGCTGGCGAGGGTGCCATGTGTGGCCACACCGCAAGCATTCGTACGTCGGGATCTCGATGGTCTGTACCATGCGCCTACGGTACACCCGTGGGTACCCCGTGTCAACTCCCCTCGCCAACACTCCTGACACCTCCTGACATTGATACCGAGTCGCAGAAAACCTCCGCTCAACCTCCGCTGAAACTCCGTCATGCCATCGGGCTATTTTGTTGTTTCGGAAAGTTCGAAACTGCCTAGTATTACCCAGGTTTCAACGGGGGATCTCGCTTGACAGGTTTTCGGGTCAATTTCCTGAATCTGCGAACGTCATTTTCTCAGATTCAGAGACGGCCTGCTTTTGACCCCATGAGATAATTGAAGTGCCAGCCACGGCACATGAAAGGAGGCCACAGTGGACTATCCGAAATGCGCGAGGCACAAGGTCACGATGGACGCAGGCGGCTGCTACGTCTGTCGGGTGGAGATGGAGTTGAACAAGAGCCCTGTGATCCAGCAGTTGTTCGGCTCTGCCCCCCGCTATCGCTACTTCTGCATCAAGCGGGCGAAGGGCAAGAGCGAGCGGACGTTCGAGTGGACGACCGAGACGGCCGACGCCGGGAAGTATTGGGCGGTCGAGCGAAGGTGGATCAGGACGAAGCGCGGACAGACCGGCAAGATCATTCGCAAGGTCGGGTTCGCCACACGCAAGAAAGCCAAGGAACGCGCTTACGCCTGGTACACGAAGGCGCGACCCTCAGCCGTCACCGCAGGATAGCAGAGTCGCCGTGGCTGGCACCCCTCAAGTTTGACGCAATCCCGACACGCGCCTACTAGGCGGTACGCTCGCAGCGTGTCAACATCATCTCCCCGTCATTGACGCACGCACCTTCACAGTCCGGTAGGCGGCAGGATACGCTTGCCATAACGCATGGACGCGTACCGTTGCGCCGCTCATCGAGGAGCGAATGGAGCGGCGCATTTCACTCGGCGATGCCCTCGCGGCCTTCCATCAGGACCGGGCTATCTCTTGCGCGCCGTCCACGGTGACCCTCCAGAAGCGCATTCTCAGGCCGCTGGAGGGGTCTGAGCGCCCGGTAGTGGCCTACGACGGGATATTGTGCCGCGAGCTGCTGCTGGCCAAATCTCACGTCCAGCCGAACACGCGGATGACCTGCTGGGTCGCGCTCTCGGCCTTCGGGCGCTGGCTGGCCGAGCAACAGCTTGTGCCGGCGAACCCGATGGAGGGCGTGCCCAAGCCGCGGGTGACCGAGGAGAGGCCCCACCGCTACCTCACACCAGAGGAGATCCGACGCCTGTTCGCCGTGCTCGGGCAGGGGAAGCGGGACACCGAAACCAGGCTGATCCTCTGGCTCCTGCTCGAAGGGCTCAGAGCGTCAGAACTCTGCGCTATCCGCTGGGCCGACATTCGGGCGGATCGGATCGTCGTGCGGGGGAAGGGCGGGAAGGTGCGGGCCGTGCCGCTGCGGAAGCAAGTTAACGAACTGTTAGGCCAACGACTAAATTTACACCACGGTCGCATTTTCGCGTTCAGCTCTGACGCCCTCCGTCACAGGATCGCACTGCTGGGGAGGCGGGCCGGGATACTGGGAGTCCATTGTCACCTGTTTCGTCACAGCATGGCTTCGCTCTCATTGTTAGCGGGCATGAACCCCGAACACCTCCGCGCCCTCGGTGGGTGGTCGGCGCGGTCGGAAGTGTGGGAGAGATACGTCAAATCCGTGCGAGAGGACGCGGCGATCAAGGCCGCGCTGGAGCTGGATCTATCCGGGAGGATATTCGGGGAGTAGTGAAGGAATATGCCCTTATCGAGTGCGCGATTCCAGAAACAGGGCGGGCAGACTACTCCACCCTGTCCAGCCCCGCCCGGCGTTCCCATGACACGTTCCCACAGATCATCGTCGGCCCACCAGACGAGCGGCTGGCGTTTGCCGCAGTCATGACAGTATTCAACCATCCATCTAGCTCACGTCTTTGAGCCAACTAGGGCGAGGAGTGCCGCCAAGTGCCGTACCAGCACCGGCCTCCTCGCCCTGTTTGTTGAAGATGAATGATCGGTTTCCCATCTCGAGGTCGCCGATGATATTCAGCCGCGTTGTGCCGTCGCTGAGCGCGTCGAATTGGAGCGTGAGTCCAGTCACTCCGTCCTCAATGATCTGCTCCTTGATCACGCAGTCTTTGGCTTCAGGCTTAATAGCCATGACGGGTACCTCCGCAAGCATCCTACACCCGGAGCCGCATACACAGAAAGGACGCCCTTTCGAGCGCCCCTGTCTGCTGCTACTGATTGCAAGTAGCCACCGTGACCACTTGTATCCCGCCGACACGTAGCGGTGCGTCCGAAGGCTCCCCTACTCTACCCCGGCACTCCCGCCCGCCGCAATGACGAACAGAAAAACGCCCCTTCGAGCGCCCCTAGGCCGCTAGCGCCTTCCGTAGCATCTGGCGGATCTGATAAATGCGGACGTGCTCGCGGTTCGTGCGAGCGCCCCTCGTCAGCACGTACCGCATCAGAGTCTCACGGTGCCGCTGGGTCAACGATCGCCACGCTTGGCGGAAGTCGATAGCGCGTTCGGCGCTCGTCATCGGCTCGTACCCAGGATCAGTCTTGCGGGCGAGTTCTGGCCGCGCCACATGCCGGGAGCGCGACCCGTAACGCCGCACGGAGTCAATCGCGGCGTACCGTACCACCGTCGGCGTGTCCTTCTGCGCCCGCCATACGCGCAGGGCGATGTCCTGTATCGCGTCCTCTTCCCACATCGAAGGGACGCCCACTGACTGCACGACGCGACGATAGTAGGACATCCGCTGACCGAGGTTCACCGGGTCCCCGGCTCCAGCGCCTTCAATCGCTCGTCAATGTCATCGATCCGCGTACCCAGCCGCCCGAGCTGGCCGAGGATCTCACTGATAGGCGTCGTAGCCGGCTTCTCTACCGGCACGGGCAACAAGATCCCTGACACGAACGAGTTGCGATCGGCGAACACGCCGCCTACGTTCACGCCGCCAGACCACTGTTCGCCCACGATCTGCTGTAGCGTCCATCCGCCATAGGGCAGGCGTTGGAAGTCGATGTCCGGGTCGTTGTCCCAGCTCGCATTCCACAGCAGGCAGTCCTTGAACGCCTGTGTATTCTGCTGCTGGCCGGTCCAGTGGCCGTAGCTCGTGTAGATCGCACGGCGCTGGCCGAGCCACGAGCCGCCTTCCTTCGCGTTGCGGTCGAGCGCGATATCGATGGTGGTGTTCGGGATGCCCGCCAGCTCTACGTCGATGGGCCTCAGCACCAGTTGACCCCACAGGTCATCGGGAACGCCCGCGCGGGCCTGCGTGACGTGCCACGCCCCCGGACGCGAGCCGTTGACCGAAATGTACCCGATGATGAGCAATCCGGCTTTGGAAGCGTTGCGGAGATTGATCACCCGCGGCGGCGGTTGCTCGGCAGCGGTCCACAGGCATTGCGCGAACACCCGTACGCCGGCCGCGAACAAGCCCTTGGCCTCCTGTTCGGAAACTTCATCGTAGGAAACATCCACGCCGTAAAGAACCGTCATGCCACTACTCCCCTCTGTTCGTCGATCATCTCGTTGGCACCTTCACACACAAAGGACACAGGCCCATGTCCATCACAGAGGGACGGCTCCGCTGGCCGCAGCGCAGGCAGGGGATCTTGTCGATGGCTCGCCGCTTGGCCTTCTTGGCGAACGCCACCGGGCCGCGCTTGACTCGCGCCGCGTGATTGTCCCGATGCCCCTTGCTCATCGAACAGTCCTCTCCACAATCGAAATGGGCGAACGGCTTGACGATGTTCATTAAAAGCAACGCCACGGCCCGAAGCCGCTGTTCGCCACGTACACCAGGTAGCCGACCGCAACGTTCACCGCCGGGTCGAGCAGCAAGTACGGGTCATAGCTGCCGGTCACGGCATAGAGCTTGTCGGCGTGGCTCGCGTAGTTGATCTGCATTCCTCCCCAGTTCGCTCCGTCCGGGCTGACGGCTCTTGGGTTTCCTCCGCTCTCTCCGTTAGGACACGGGTACGGCCCGTAGATGATCCGCAGCACCGTCTCTACGTCCCACGGGTATTGACTGACGAGGGTGCGCCAGTCGGTTGTCTCAAGCTCGACCAACCCTTGTCTTTCTGGCACATCTCGAATGAGTTGTGCCGGGTCATACAGAGGATGCACCAGCTCCGAGTATCCGTCCCGGTCTTGATCTGTACCCAGGTAGGCCGAGCCGAGGAGCCAGACGGCCGCAGCCACATCGCCAGCCGTAGCAGTTGGTTGCTCAAGAATGATCGGAGTTTGCTCATCGCGTCCTTTCGGCGGGGAGTCCGTGCCCCCGCTGACTAATGAGGCTAGCGTGACTGTTCCTACTGATATCGCAGCCAGCCAGCCTCGAACACTTACGCGGGCTCCTGTTCACTCTGTGCGTCTTGCACGATCACTTCCCAGCCTTCTCCGTGCTGATCGCTGGCGCGGCATTGTTCTGAGCAATACGGGAATGCCAGCACGTTTCCTCGTGGACTCTTGAACGATGTCCAGTACACCGTCGCCGCGGGCGGCAGGTTGTATATGCCATCGTGTCCTTCTCTGCACATGCAGTGCAAAGGGCGCACTTCGATCCGTGCGCCGGACAGGCTCCAGTCGAGTTCCCAGTCCATGACACCGCTGCCAGCACCGCTGTCGAAGTAGATCCCCGCTTCGCGCAGTAGTGATTGCGCCTGCCAGAGCTTGCCCTTCTGTTCCTCTGTCATCAGCCGTAGATCGATCTTCAGGCACGCCCAGCCATTCGGCCACCACGGCTCCCCGCCCTCGCACTCCATCAGTTCTGGCGTGGCATCCACAATGTCTTTGAGTTCTTGTAATGCAGGATCTAGCATCTACTTCGCCTCCGTGACGATCCTGATCAGCGTGGGGACGAGAGACAGCACGAGGCCGATACGGGCCGCGAGCAAGGGGTCAAGTCCCACCACCGGGTCGCTCGCGTACGGCACCAGGAACGTTGCCGCCAGCCCCACCACCGTCAGAATCCGGTGCCACTTCGCGCTTAGTACGGGTGTCGTCATATCGTGCCTCCTATCGATTCACCGTCACCGCGCGATGTTGACCCCCAACAGCACGGCGCTGAACGCAAATGAAATCGCCCCCGTGATGAGCCAATTGCGGATTGAGTCGAGCTTGCCTTCGACACGCTCCTGCCGCGTTTCTCCGAGATCGGCGTCATCTTCAAGCAGCGTGATACGCGTGTGCTCGTCGTATTGCGCCCGGCGCTCCGACCTCGACTGTCGCATGGCCATTCACTTTGCCCCCCGATTCCTTACCGTACTGTACTACGTCTCACGCTGGATTTGTGCAAGCACAGGCTATTGTACTCCTCTGTCACATGATCCACGCCTGACTGCGGCCCGCCGATACCGCGATCTCGTCCGGCGGGTCCACGGCCGGGTCGGTGCTCAGCTCGTAGGCCACGCAGGCCCTGATCATCGTTGCCTGCACCGTGCCCGTGCTGGCACCGACCGGGGCGGCCGTCGCCTGCAACGCGAGCTCGGTGTTATCGAGCTGGGTCGGCGACCACGCACTGCCATTGGCTCCTGTGTCGAACGGACGCGGCACGCCTAAGTCGTTGTACTGGTCGTGCCAGCCAACGTCCGCCCACAAGGTGTTACCGGGCAAGTTGCTGATTACAAAGTTCGTGCCATCGAAGATCGCCGGGATCGCTCCCGCGCCCGACTTGTCTCCGGCCGACTGCCGCCAACGCTGGTAGATGGTCAATAGGCGCATGGTGTCCGACGCGCCGATCAGGCTGTTCGGCAACTGCCACGCCTGCTTGACGTTGTTCGTCCCGCCGTTGGTGACGGTCGTGTGGATGTAGTCGGTCGTCTCCGTCTCGCCGGGTGTGTCATCGATCGCCACCACCTTGTCCGCGCCCGCGCCCAGCGTCCACGCGTCGTGTGTCGCGCTCACCGCGTTCGGCACCGCCCACACGCCGCGCATTATTTTCGTGGGATCGCCCGCCTCCTCCCACGCGCCCCAGAAACCGGCCGCGTAATAATCGCATCCCCGGTCGGCGTCTTCGCCGATCCTCCATTTCCAGATGTCATCGTTGTGCCATGAGGGCTGCGCGTCCACCCGCTCGTTGAGGATCGTGCGCTTGGTCTGGCTCGCGCCAATCGTCTCAATCACCTCCACCACGACCTGATACGGCGTGATCGCGTTGCCCGCCGCGTCTTTGTCGATCCACCACACCCGCAGGTCGAACGCCTCATCGACCGGCAACAACTCGGTTGAGTCAAAGGTCACCGGTGTCCCGCGCAGGTCCCACGTCAGGCGGCAGGTATCGTCGGTGTTCCGAAAGAGCTTGTAATCTCCGACGTGCCAGAGCTGTGTCCTTGCGGTGGCTGTGTTTTCGAGCACCGAGAGGGCACGCCAGAGGAAGCCTCTTCGCGTGAAGCCCGTAGGAAACGCACCGTTACTGCGGCCGTCGAGGCAGCCGACGATGGCCTGCCCGGCGGTGACACCTGACATATCGCAGTGAATCCACCGCGCGCTACCGCCGTGTGGGTGCGCGATCGTGTTGACGGCCGTGGTCGCGTCGTAGGTGACATTCAACATCGAGCCGCCGTCGAGGATGGGGTCGCGAAGGTGCGCCCATTCCGGCGACATCGCGGCGATGATGGCTTCCTTCACCAGCGTCATCGCCACGCCTCCAGATCGGCCAGCAATGCCCTGACGGTGGGGTAGCGCAGCCGCTGGCCGCTGTAGTGCGGCGTCACCGCGACGTTAGGCAGCGCTGTACGCCACTGCGCTACGTCCGCGAGCCGGTCCGGCCCCGCCAGCGCGATCACCGGCTTGTCCGCGAGCGCCGGTCTGCGGGCGGAGATCCCCGTGAACGCGACGTAGAGCACGCGCAACACCGCCCGTAGGTTCGCGCCGCGCGGCAACGCCGCCACCAGAAACCGTGTGCCGTCCCACTCGATGCTCACGGCGATCCGGTTGTCGGTGTCGATCACCACCTCGATCTCCTCGCCGCGCGGGGTCATGCCCAGCTCGAAGTCGCCGATGCGCGTAGCGATGTACTCGTTGATGAGCGCGCGGTCGTTGTCCGTGGCCAGGCGGATCGGCATCAGCTCATCTCCGGATGCAGTGCAGCGTGAGCGTCACGGCCGTAATGGAAGTCACGGAATCAATGTTGAAGCGCAACGATGATCCGGCGTCGAGCGTCGTATCCCAGCCGGTCGGCGCCAGGTCTTGCCCCTTCGTCGCCGTGGAGATCGTCGGCTTATCGGACGCCGTGATCGTGTTCGCGACCGTGGGCGGATAGCTGGCGTAGGTCTGCTGCCAGATGTCGATGA
>Ga0209518_1000613_pt1 | contig 44855 bp, 54 predicted proteins | sample RifGroB1_FD_183993 | JGI IMG/M metagenome (GOLD analysis project Ga0209518, IMG submission 183993) | Groundwater microbial communities from Rifle, Colorado, USA - Groundwater B1 (SPAdes) (version 2) | ecosystem: Environmental > Aquatic > Deep subsurface > Groundwater | place: Rifle, Colorado...
AAATTGAAGGTAAAAGACTTGCCGGAGATTTGGAGAGCCAAAATGAAAGAATATTTGGGAATTACTCCAAAAACTGATCGTGAAGGAGTTTTGCAAGATATTCACTGGAGCAGTGGAAGCGTGGGATACTTTCCAACCTATTCGTTTGGAACATTTTTAGGTGCCCAATGGGAAGAAAAGATGAAACTGGAATCTAAGATGAAGAATATTGGAAAGATTAAATCTTGGTTGGGGGAGCACATTCATAAATACGGAAGCACATACACACTCCAGGAACTTTTAAAGAAAAATAAAATGAAATTTGATCCCAGTGTAAACCTCGCACATCTTCAAAAGAAATACTCCAAATAACAACAAAATGGGGCTTGACACACTTGTACGCCTTTGATATCTTGCGACTAAGAAAGATCATAGGTAAGCACAAGACTATATAAAAGTGATCTTTACTATTAACAAATGGATGAACCCAAGAAGAAAATAAGATTAGAAAATCTTCCAGATCTCCTTACGGTCCGTGAAGTCGCAGAAGTTCTTCGGGTTTCCCCTCTAACAATCAAAAGATGGGGCAAGCGCGGAAAGCTTCCCGCTATTAGGATCAATTCGAGAGGTGACAGGCGCTACAAAAAGGAAGCAGTCCTTTGGCTTCTGGGAATGCAAGGCAAAGAAGAATAATTTTACTTAGTCTTTTTCCCTTTTTCCGTTATTAATATCCACATAACTATTACACTTTCCGCAAACCGCGACTATATTCAATGGAACTCGGGCCCCACTTTTTGTGGCCCAGTCGAGGAGGCAACCATCAACTAGGGGTGGAACATTTTTAACAGCTGGAGATTTCTTAACAGCAATAACCTCGCCGTTGATGACGGTGGTATTACTAGCTGTTTCAAAACATTCAATTTCTGACATGAGGGTGTATTCTACCTAATCGAGCTTGATTTGTAAATTCCAGAAGTGGCTATACAAACTATCCTTTTTCTTAAGTAGCCCTTCATGGGTTCCGGTTTCTTTGATTTTTCCGTTCTCCATAACCACAATTTTATCCGCTCTCATAATTGTTGAAAGCCTGTGGGCAATAATGATGGTGGTTTTGCCGGCTCTGGCTTTCCAGAATGCATCCTGAATTAGTTTTTCGGATTCGGAGTCCAAATGGCTGGTTGCTTCGTCAAATATGACAATATCGGGGTCACTTAGAATCATCCTGGCGATAGCTAGGCGCTGTTTCTGGCCACCGGAAAGCTTGACTCCGCGTTCACCAACCTCGGTCTTGTATTTTTCCGGCAAGCTTTCAATAAAGTCATTTATATTGGCCAATTTTGCAGCTGCCCTAATTTCTTTAATGGTTGCAGTATCTTTGCCATAGGCAATGTTGTAGGCAATAGTGTTATTAAAAAGGACGGGCTCCTGGGGCACGACCCCAACAAAACCTCTAAGATCGCTTTTGGTGAAATCTTTAATATTAATTCCGTCAATAGTGATTACTCCTCCTGTGAGATCATAAAACCGCATTAAAAGCTTAACTAGAGTGGTTTTACCCGATCCGGATCTGCCAACGAGGGCAATGGCCTCACCTTTCCTGATTTTTAGATTAATTCCATCAATGGCATTTTTAATTCTGTTTTTATAGCTGAAATTAACATTATTAAGCTCAATTTCACCACGAACATGCTTGGTTTTTACCGGATGAACCGGGTCTTTAACCTCAATTTCATAGTCCAAGAGGCCAAAATATTTTTGGATGTCAGAATAGGCTCTGGCCATGTCCCGGGAACTCCAGACCAAATCCCAGAGGCGGGGGAATAGGGATGAGGTAAAAGCTGCGATAAGTACAAAGTCAGACACCCCTATCCTCTGATTAATTGCAGCAAGCACGGAAAGAGTCAAAATTGCAAAAATCCCAAGGTTAATCACCGTTCCTATCGTAATGTCGATTAATCTGAAGCTGTTGCCAAATCCCCAGAGAGCCTTGGTCCAGTTTTTGAATGCTTCAGAAAGCCTTCTTTCCTCCCGTCCCTCCTGGGCAAAGAGCTTGACCGTCTCGTAGTTGATCATGTTGTCGGCAATAATTCCCGAAATTTTATCCTCTTCCTTATTAAACTCAGTTCTTTTTTTGATGTTGTAGCTGAGGAGGAATCTGGTTAGAACCGCGGTTATGACCATTGAAACTATGGAAACAATCCCAATTGCGGGATTCAATTTTGTAAAGAAATAGACCATGACCAGGAAGCTGATCACGACATCAGCAATTCGATGATGAATTACATGGAAAAGGTCGAAAAATGCTCCGTCACCGCGCTTAAAGATTGAAATCAGGCTGCCTGTGGACTTGCCTGAATGAAAAAGGAAGTCGAGATCTAAAACATGCTTAAAAATCGTTTTTCTGGCGTCAATGGTTGCGTCAAAAAGAATGATGTCGCCCACGAGATAGCTTAGAATATCTACTATTAGAGCTGTGACTGATACCCCGATATAGAGGAATATGATTCCGAATAGAACCTGGGTGTCAAAGCTTGGTAGGGCGTCTACAAAAAGTTTGTAAAAATAGGGAAGGATTGATCCTGTGATTGCCGAAATTAGGATCAAAAGAACAAACCCGATAAAAATCAGTCGTTTCTTAAGCACAAACCTATAAAATGTTTTTATGGTTTTGATCATTGTTTCAGGACGCCAAAAATGCCCCTTGCGGGGTCCTATTTGCGGCGAGCTTTAATAGTACCATATTGGTTCCCAAAAGTGGAGGATTGACTGGCAAAAATGGTACAATATACGTACTTTCCCGGAAATTTACTCATGCGAAAACTAACTGTCTTGCTCTTGGTGTTAGCCATGTTTACTGGCTTGGTTGGCAAGGTTGTAGCAGCTACACCAATCCCTACCGAAAGCCCTACTCCAGTAGCAACTTCTACGCCGGAGCCTCCAAGGCCTGATATTACTCAAAAAACCGAGGAAACTTTGGGCCCCTTAGAGACCATTCTTGAAAATCAGAGGCTGGGGTCTGTCTGGCCGTTAAATCCCGTTAAGCATGCCATTCGCGGATCAGTTTCCGCCGGAGTCCCTGCAAATACTATTGTGCTTCTTCTTCTCCTCCCCATAGCCACGTTTGTAATAGCCTTTAGCCGTAACGTTGTAGGAATCAGGGGATTCGGAATTTTTCTTCCGGCCGCTCTTTCCGTTGTATTTGTGGCTACGGGACCCGTTGTCGGAATTGGACTGTTCTTGGCAATTGTCATTGTTTCAACGGGCGTAAGAATGCTCCTAAGGATCCTAAAAATGAAGCTTCAGTACCTTCCCAGGATGGCATTTATTCTCTGGGCGGTTGTAGTTGGCGTATTAGGAATACTCTTTTTGGCTCCGATACTAAAATTCCCCGAGCTTTCCAACGTTTCTATTTTTGCGGTCCTTATAATGGTTCTTCTTGCCGAAGATTTTACCAGGGTTCAGCTTGGAAAAAGCGTCAAAACAGCCTTGAGCCTTACTTTTGAAACACTTCTTTTGTCATTGATTTCCTTCCTTGTTCTAACCGTCAAACCTCTTCAGGAGTACGTACTTCTTAATCCCGAAATTTCTCTCATTGGAGTAGCTGTAGCCGACCTATTCTTGGGTAAATATACTGGCCTCCGGCTGATGGAGTTCTACAGGTTCAGAAAACTAATTAATTCTTAATGAAAATCTCCTCTATTTTAGGGCTTAACGCCAGAACCCAGCTTTTTGCCTACAAATATAATACCAGTAGAGGTAAAAAAGTGGCCGATTCCAAGCTTCAGACTGCAAGACTTTTGAGGCGCTCGGAGATCCCGACCCCGGAAATTTATAAAAAATTTAAAAATTCCAAGGATGTTACCGAATTTAAATGGGAAGGCCTTCCCGATAGATTTGCCCTAAAGCCTAGCCGCGGACTTGGGGGAGAGGGGATTATAGTTGTCAAAAAACGCTCGGCTGACCGCTTCGGATGGCTCACTACCCAAAAAGAGAAAGTAACTGTGGGAGACCTTAAGCTTCATACAATCGATATTTTGGAAGGCGCTTATTCGATGGGCAACGAGCCTGATGTGGCATTTGTACAGGAATATGTAGGCAGACACAAGACTTTTAGAAAGTGGGCTTACCGGGGGACTCCTGACATCCGTATTATTGTTTTTAACAAGGTGCCTATTATGGCCATGTTAAGACTTCCCACCAAGGAGTCCGGGGGGAGAGCCAATCTGCATCAGGGTGCACTCGGAGTCGGAGTTGATATTGCTACGGGAATAACCACAAAAGCTATCTGGCATGGAGAACAAATAGTATTCAAACCCGGGACGGAAAGGAAACTTAGGGGAATAAAAATACCCGATTGGACATCGATATTGACTACTGCTGTTCGCACGCAGATGGTCTCAGGGCTTGGCTACTTAGGGGTTGATATAGTTCTTCATCCAGATAAAGGTCCGATGGTTCTTGAGATTAATGCCCAACCCGGGCTTCAGATACAGCTTGCAAACATGGAGGGAATCAAAAAGCGCCTTGAGAGAGTCGAGGACTTGGAAGTGCGTGACGCAGAACATGGTGTTATGCTCGGCAAGGCTCTTTTTGCAGGGAGATTTGTTGACCGCGTGCGAATGGAGGAGGGAGTAAAGACAATCCAAACCAGTGAGGTTGTCAAAGTGGTTTCGGGAAGCGGGGATAAAATTGAAGTCATTGCAAAAGTCGATACCGGAGCCTGGAGGACTTCAATTGATAAAACCCTAGCACGCGAGCTCGGGCTTCTTATTAAAGGCAATATTCTTTGGAGCAAGACCGTAAAAAGCACGATGGGTTCTGAAAAGCGCAGGGTAATTAATTTAAAGTACTATCTTGCGGGCAGAAAAATCAATACAATAGCGTCAATTGCCGATAGGAGTAAACTTAAAAGACTTTTGATAATCGGTAGAAGGGATCTGGTGGGATTCTTGGTAAAAACAGAAGAGTAACTATGAAAAAAATATTAGTTTTGGTTGACAAGATGGGAGGAAAAAAGAAGCTTTTTACAGATCTAATTGCTGAAAGGCTAGTCGGAAAAGTCAGTATAACTTTGGCCGAATTCTCGGACTTAACTATCGATATTGACGGTAAGGATATAAAGGTTAAGATGGGTGGACAGGATATCAGAGATTTCGGCCTTGTCTACTACAGGCGCGTCGGGGACAGATTTTTCTCTCTTGGCGGGACTCTGGCAATTTGTCTAAAACACCTTGGCATCCGCTTTTATGACACCGCATTCTTGGATGTTGGCCCCGATGAAGACAAATTTACCAATCAAACAAGATTGGCAGTCGCAGGACTCCCTGTTATTCCCTCATTTTTTTGCTGGTACGAAAGGATTAAAGACAATCAAAAACACATCATTGAAAGATTTGGGCTTCCCTTGGTTGCCAAATCTTTGGGATCTCACAGGGGCAAGGGAGTTTTTCTTCTAAAAAACGAAGGGGATTTTGATTTACTTAATAAAGACGGGGGAAAGTCGCAATTTCTTTTCCAGAAATATTTACCGAATGATGAGGAATACAGACTTCTGGTTTTAAAGGATAGAGTTAGTGTAGCTGAAAAGAAGATAAGGACCGATCCCAACGAATTCAGAAGTAATGTTGCCTTAGGCGCGCGCGAGGAGTTTATTGAAGTTGATAAAGTTCCGGGTACTATGAAAGAAGTTGCTGTTAGGGCGGCACAGACTCTTAAAGTAGAAACCGCAGGAGTTGATATTTTGGTTGATAATGCCGGGTCTACTTGGCTTTTGGAGGTTAATCGGGGTCCTGGACTAACCTATGACACCAAGGTTTCTCCCGAGATTGACGAGATAGCCAAGTTTTTCGAGAGGGAGAGCGGGGAATGAAAGTCGGGATATGCTTCTCGGGAAAGTTTATCGGAAATGATCCCCTCGGCCACATCGGAGTAAAACTTCCGACCTACTTAAGGCTCCTTGAACTTTGTCAAAAAGAAGGCTGGAAGAGCTATGTTTTGACCAGAAAAACATATAAAGGCGGAGGAGTTTTTGATGGAGTTTGGGAGTTTAGTGACCAAAAATTCAATCGGATTGAAAGTCCAACCAAAATTGATTTGGTCTATGACAGAAGTGCCGGAGTTAATTTTCCCCCCGAAGGAGATGGAAGCGTCATCTGGATAAATAATCGCGATTTCAAAATTCTGGCTTGGGATAAATGGAGGGGATACCGGGAAATAAGGAAATATTCACCCAAGACATTCTTACTTGAATCGGAAAAAGAAATAGCGGGGGTACTTCCAAAAATAGAAACAGACTTGGTGGTTCTAAAACCCTTTAACGGTCTTAAAGGGATTGGGGTCTTTGTTGGATCAAAAAGTGATGCTTTGAATTTTAAATTCCCCAAAAACTACCCCAAATATATTGCCCAGGAATTTATAGATACTTCTAGGGGCATTCCCAATGTAACCTCAGGGCTTCATGATCTTAGAATTGCAATAGTTAATGGGGATATCGTTTGGTCTCATGTCAGGGTTCCACAAAAGGGGAGTTTTAAAGCAAATGCGGCCGCAGGCGGAATTTTAACAGAGATCGATTTGAAAGAGATACCAAAAAGCGTACTCCGGATTGTTGAAGAAATTTCAAAAAAGTTTTTGAGGCAGTATGACAACCCTATCTATAGCTTAGACTTTGGAATAGACAAAGACGGAACAGCAAAAATATTTGAGATTAATGATCAGATTGGGTTCCCTAAATGGGAAATGAAAAACAGGGACAGTTTCCTGAATGCCCTTATTGAGAACTTTAAAAGCAAGCTTTCTTCCATCTAAGATATATCCCAAAAATAAGGTATTAATTATGTTTTTGGAAATATAATATTACTCGGACTAAGTGAATAATTTGACCTTTTTCACGAACCAAACAAATCACGAAACAAAAAATCCGTCCTATTTTCAGACGGATTTTTTGATATCAGCTGGGTATTAGTTACTTCAACTCAACTGTTGCGCCAGCCGCTTTGAGTTTTTCCTCTGCACTCTTTGCGTCTTCGGCCTTTGCATCTTTCAGAATTTCGGCGGGAACCGCTTCAGTCATGCCTTTTGCATCCATAAGAGTTAGGTTGGGATTAATCTCGCGAAGAGCCTTAATCACATTGATCTTATTGGGTCCTGAATTAGTCATAACAACGGTTTTATTTCCACCTTCCTCGGCTACCGGAGCTTGTGCGTCTGCACCTCCCGCTGCCGGAGCTGCTGCCGCCGCCACGGGCATCGCGCTTACTCCAAGTTTTTCTTGAAGTGCGGTGACGAGCTCGGAAAGCTCTAACACGGAAAGTTTTGCAACTTCCTCTACCAATTCGTCTACTTTTTTAGATTTCTTTTCTTCTGCCATATATTTTCACCCCGCTTTCGTTTTTAAAACATATATAAGTTTTTGTAAATTTCCCTGAAGCGTGCCGATAAGTCCATATTCAGGGGCCATCAAAGATCCCAGGAGTTGTCCCAAAAGGGCATCACGTCCTGGTAGGGTTGAGAGCTTGGTGAGAGCGGCTTCATCCTGAAAAGACCCATCAACGATTCCAATTTTAAATTTAGGCAACTCAAATTCCTTTGCAAATTTACCCAACACCTGGACGGGAGCAATAGGATCTTCATCTGCAAGGACTAGTGCGGTTTGGCCGGAAAGAACTGAATCGGAAAGCATTTCTTTATCAAGTTTTGCCGACTCTCCCGCACGCTTAAGAAGTGTGTTTTTAACTACAATCATGCGCCCTCCGGCTTCCTTGAGACGCTTTTTGAGCTCCTGCTGGGCCTTAACGTTTAGACCGGAGTAATTGACGAGCACCAAGCTTTTGGCGCTTTTGAGCTCGCTAGTGAGATTGTCTACAAATGTAACTTTTTCTGCCTTTTTCATTATTTTAGTCCAAAAAAAACGCGCCCGAGGCGCGCAACTTGCGTGTATTTCCTCGGTACGACTTACCTTTTATGCGTACTTTCTTAGGACAAACGTGATTTTATCAATAAAATCAAACAAAAACAAGCCTTATGCTTTTCTCTCTTTTTCTTCAATCTGCCGAGCTATATTTGCGATTACCTCTCTTTGTTTTGTAGTAGCTATAGGACCACCCGGGGCTTCGAGTGACATTTCCTCATCCTCAATGGTTTTTAGAGTTGTTACTGGCTTGGTTCCTTCGACCGCCCCAACCTCTCGGGTCGGTTCCAATGACGCTTCATCAATCTCTAAATTGCTTAGCATTTGCTTTAATGAAGCCTCATCATAAAGGCCGCTTTCTTTTGCTCTGAGGTATGCCTCGTAAGCCGGATTTATGTCTCTTGCCATATGATAATAAATTATATCAAATTCGGACTTTAACGCTAGGGCTCATTGTAGACTTTACGAAGGCTCTGATAATCTGTTTTTCTCCACCAAAAGCTTTGAAAATTGTCTCAAGATTTTCTATCAACTCATTATCTGCCTGGCTGTTTTTGCCAATAACCGTGTGAACCAATGGAGCTTCTTTTTCGGTTTTAAGTGTAACTGTTGCAGATGAAAAACTCTTTAGATTTTTAGGATCAGGTACCAAAGTTCCATTTTTGGGATTTGGCATGAGGCCTTTGGGACCTAGAATTTTAGCAAAAGGTACAAGTTTGGGCATCATATCGGGAGTTGCAACTAATATATCAAAATCGATTTTACCCGATTGAAGCTTTTTAATGGTTTCGTCACCGGCTATTTCAACTTTCTTTTCGCGTCCCGCCTGATGGGGAAGAGTGACCTGAGCAAAGGACCCGACCTTTTTAAGAACCAAATGCAGTTCCATTGTTCCGTCGAACTTGGAATATGAAGTTTCCTTTACCAGTTTTATAGCTTCATCTGCAGGATAGGTTTTACCCACCTCAATCATTTTTTTGGATGCCTGATACTTCTTTGACCTGATTTTTTCTACAATCTTGCGTCCTCCGGAACCTTTTTTAGCTTCGCTTTCTTTTACCTCCTCAGCGGGTAGTTCTGCCTCGATAACCTTAACTCTCTGTCCACCCTTTAATCCTGCAATGTGAACCTTTTCTTCCTTGGAGTGGGCCGCCTTCTGGTGTTTTTCCTTGTTTTTATTGACTTCTTCGCCGATGAACGCTGTTTTAGTTTTTCCCATATAAATTATTCAACCTTAACCCCCATGGAGCGGGCTGTACCCTCAACAGTCTTCATGGCAGCCTCAACATCATTGGTGTTTAAGTCGTCAAGTTTATCCTCGGCAATTTTTCTTACTTGATCGCGGGTTAAAGTTCCGGCTATCTCTTTTGGCATCTTTCCGCTTCCTTTTTCAATCCCCAGGGTTTTTTTAATCATGTCGGCAACTGGAGCTTTCTTGATTATAAAATCAAAACTTCTGTCCTCATAAATAGTGATAACGGCAGGAACCACCTGACCCTTCATATCACGGGTACGCTCGTTATACTGCTTAACGAAGTCCATGATGGCAACACCGTGCTGTCCAAGAGCCGTTCCCACAGGAGGAGCGGGAGTAGCTTCTGCAGCCTTTAAATTGATCTTGACTACTGTTTTGACTTTTTTTGCCATTTTTCTTGAGTACGCAAATTGAAGCTTAATGAAGTTTCGACTTGCGTCTGCCTCAGGCACTTCCGAGGTAAGGGTATTATATCAACGGGTTGACTCCAAGTAAAGCGGGGATAATAATTAGATATGGCTGAGAATAAGGACGAAGGAACAGAAACTGATGAGTGGTTAGACGCTGCATCCCCACCACCCTTAAGGGTAAGAATTGGGGGCTTCCTAAAGACGGTTGTCGGTCGTTTAAATCCAAAACACGTCAGCCCAATGTATATGGAAGATTACAGGAATCAGCCTGGGGTTGACACTAATTTGGTTAAGAATGAAAAAGGTGAGGATGTGGTCGAGGTTTCAGTAAACAGTGTCGTTCTACCTGACAACAGGATACCTAAACAAAAACGAAAACCGTTTAGGTGGTCAGATGAGCCTTAAACCTTCTGTATTTGGAGAAAATCTAGCTCAACTGGGGTTTCTCTTCCAAAGATTGATACCAATACTTTAACTTTGCCTTTTTCCTCATCCATTTCGTGGATTGTGCCCAGAAAATCACTGAAAGGCCCGTCTGTAATCTTAATAGCTTCCCCAACCGTAAACTTGGTTTTGAATCGGGGAGCCGGGGAGCTTATGAATTTTTGAATGTTAGCTACTTCCGCTTCGGATAAAGCTGTGGGATTATTGCCCGCTCCCACAAATCCTGTGATCCCCGCTGTAGTTCTCACCGCGAGCCATGTCGGGTCATCAAGAATCATTTTGACAAGGAGGTATCCGGGGAAAATCTTCTCTTTAACATTGGCTTTTTTACCACCCCTAATGATAATTTTATCCTGTGTCGGAACAAGCATTTCAAAAACACTACCTTGAAGATTCATTGTCTCAACTCTCTGGCGGAGAGTCTCCATTACCCTGACTTCGTGCCCGCTTGAGGTATGAACTACATACCATTTGGCCTTGGGATCTTCCGTTGCAGAAACTATAATATGGCCGGGAATCTTTTTCTTTCCGGTTCCGCGTTCTGCTACTTGAGTTGCATCGTCATTCATATTATTTAAGCACCGTCGTTAAGGTCTTGGTAAAAAGGAAATCGAGTCCTCCCACATAGCTTCCAATGATGACTGAAACCAAGAATACGATCATTGTCAGCTTAATTACTTCGTTCCGTGTTGGCCAGGTAACTTTTGAAAGCTCCAAACGGACTTCCGAAACAAAGTTGAGAATCCCTTTCATCTAGGCTTGAATTGTATCAGAAAATACCCAGGAAAAAAAGGGAGAGTTGCATGGGTTTGATAGAATGGTAATTAATCATGAAGTTCAGTCAAATTACAACGGTTAGGGTTGGGCATCTTACTATAGCGGAAGTGGAAGTTACGCGGGAATTTGCTGAAAACCGTGGAGCGGCTCCAGAGCGAAGCAGTGGATGGGCCGGGAACGGGGCTCTTCCTATCAATCCAGATCTAGTGACCCCCATACTTGCAGAGGCGGTTAAGCGTAGTATTTACTTGTCTCCCAGTAAATTTAGTTTTGAAAGCGGCCAGGATTTAGAGGTAAACAGGGATATAGGCTCGTACGAAGGTACCCAAGGGCTCAGAGAGTACTTTCCTTTTAAGAGTATTATTCAAATTGTTTTTGGCGTGGCTGCCCAAACAGAGGCGTTTAATCCGCAAAATATTGGACCAGGAGGAGTATTTGCAAGACATGTTTCGGATATTTTGAAAGAGAACTGGGAGAAACATGAAGTTCCTGCTCAATGACGCTTCCTGATTTTTACTTCGAGAAACAACTTTCTGCGAAAGGGCACAAACTTATTGCCGGGGTTGACGAAGTTGGCAGGGGGTGTTTTGCCGGGCCGGTTGTTGCGGGGGTGGTTGTTTTTGCTCCGAAAACTAAAATAGCGGTAAAGATAAACGACTCCAAGAAACTAACGGCAAAACAAAGGGAACTTTCTGATAAATGGATCAGGAAAAATGCGCTGGCCTGGGGAATCGGGGAAGCCAGTGTTTCCCAAATTAACCGGTTGGGGATTAAAAAGGCAACCGAGATTGCGTTCAGGAAGGCGATTAAATCAATTGGCCGGGAGATTGACTATTTATTGATTGATGCATTCTACATTCCGCACGTTTTGGGTTTAAGGAGAAGGAATCAGAAGGCGATAATTAAAGGGGATACTAAGTCGGTTTCTATTGCTGCGGCCTCAATTATTGCCAAAGTTCACAGGGATAAACTTATGCAAAAACTGGGGAGTGAGGCAAAATTCAGGAAATATGGATGGAATAAAAATAAAGGCTATGGCACAAATGAGCACCAAAAAGCGATCAAGAAACACGGATCAACCAAACACCACAGAAAGCTTTGGATAAAAACCTGGCTTAGTAAGTCTTCTTCTTCTCGATTTCTATAGAGTGGGCGATTCTGTATTTTGCTTCTTTTCTCTTTTCTGAAGGCTTTTTATAGTGCTCGCGGTCTCTGTATTCCTGCATAACACCCTCCATAAGAGTTTTCTTTCTGAAACGGGCAATAAGCTTGTCCTCGCTTTCTCCTTTTTTCTTTTTGATGATGAACATAGTTCATTAATTCGCCTCCCCCCTAATTAAGCTTGTATTTTACCAGTTTTGGTCAATCTTTGGAACGGGGAAAACTAGGGTCTTTTGGAAGCGGAGTTTATACCAAGGAGAATAAGGGCAACCAGGAAGGATCCACCAGCTATCCAGAGAAGGAATCTGAGATCGGGTTTCTTCTGATCTGACGCAACTTCCTCGGGAGTTTCAATCGGGAAAGGTGTGAATGTGGCGCGTGGTGTTGCATACGGCCTTGGTGATAAATAGACAATTTCCGAACTTGGCGTTGCCGTTGCCCCCGGGATAAGTGTGGATTTTGGTTTTGCAGTCGGAGTTGCACAGCTACAATCAGTACTTGTTTTGCAATTTGGATTCCTGCAAAAACCTTGGTAGCAATAGAGATTCGCTTTGCAATTGTAATTGCTTCCGCAGGTTCCTCCGCACGAATTAGGTTCTCCGGCGATAAATATCGGTGTTCCGGTCGGCGTTGGCGATCCTGCGGGCGGGGTTGTCCCCGGTGGAGTCGTTATACAGCCGAGAGAGAAATTATCAAAAACCGCCAAAGTTGTCTCGGGACCTCTTTTATATGAAAACAAAGTTGGTCTTACGGGTCCCGGATAAAGTGCTGCGGAGATGCCGGGAAGTGCTTGGAATCCGCTACCGACGTCATAATATCCTTTTAACACCGTTCCATTTCTCACAAGTCTTAATCTGGGGGTAAAGTCGCTACTAATGGTAACTCCGAATCCTTGAGTTATTTGCCCCGAAACCACCGAGTACAAGTTTATCTGGGAGTTTGTCTCTCCCCATTTAACCCACCTAATTGTAAAGAAATTGGCGTCATCCGCATATGCTTTAAGTTCTGCCGTTGCCAGGGAATTGACAGCTGAAGTACTAGCCTCAAACTGCTTGATATCAACTTCGGCTTGAAAATCTCCGTCTAACCACAAATTGGACATTAAGAAATGACTAGTATCTTCACCCGAAAGACCGGAAATTGCGATAGCTCCATTTTGTTGAAGAACCTGGGTTGCGGGAGTCCATTTGGCCGTATCAAGACTTTGGCTATTAAAATTGTCGGACATTCCGGCTGCACACATGATTGTGTTTCCGGGTTCGCCTGTAGCCGCCTTCTTAGTAATTAAAAACCTTTGAGTAACAATGGCCCAGATAAATAAAGGAAGAGCAACGACGAGGGCAAATACCATTCCCAAACCAAGAAGCCTTTGGGTCGAAGTGGGAAGTGCCTTGATTCTTTCTATAAGGTTCACAATTAATATTAGGAGGAAGTGGCATGTAAATCAACTACTTAGTTTTATATAATGAATATAATGCTTTTAAGGAAACTTCTGCCGAGGATATTTATTCTTTGGATCTGTCTTCTGCCTTTGATTGTATTTAAAAGTTCATATGAAGGACCAAAAGTCTATTATTTTCTTTCCGGGGGAGCGGTTTTGGTTATTTTCTGGATAATAAAACTACTTAGAAACCCTGAATCATTAAAATTGCACACTTTTGATAAGTGGTATCTGCTTTGGTTTGGGGCTCTAACCCTTTCAAGTATCCTGGGAATTCATTCAATGGAATCTTTGACCGGGGGAAGCTACCGGCATCAGGGAGTAATATTCTTTTTGGCGCTTTGGCTTGTCGGAAAAACTACGGAGCTTTTGAAAGATTCGGAAAGAAAACTAATGATTAAGGGAGTAGCCCTAGTAGTATTAATTGAATGCGCTGTAATTATTTATCAATATGCTACCCGCAATTTATATTTCGGCCGTCCTTTGGGGACACTGGGGGAAGTAAATGCTTTGAGCGGATTCTTGGCAATCGGATCATATTTTCTATATCAGGCTTTTCCTAAAAAGTTTTTGATGATCCCCGGAGTTTTAGTTCTTGCAAGTCTATCAAGAGCGGGAATCTTGTCATTTGTCACCATTCTGACGGTATTTCTTAACAGGTTAAAAATACGGTTCAAGAACACGATTATTCTCCTTATTGGTATTTCATTAGCCTCACTCGTTACCTATTTGTCTTTTGGGAAAAGTGTGTCATTGGTTGAAAGCAGAACCGTTCTTTGGCAACTTGCTCTTAAAAGGGCATCAATTCATCCCATTTTAGGTTATGGGGCCGAGTCTGGTGAGACAATTTATAATGAGGCTTTTTATGATCTCCACATTCCTCTTTATGATCTAATTATCGACCGCGCTCACAATCTAATGCTTGATGTCACTCTCTGGTCGGGACTTTTGGGCCTCGCCCTTTTCTTAATCTTTCTCTATTCGTACTTTAAAAGTCGAACGGAAAGTGGAAAAGTAGCGGTACTTTCGTTTTTAGTCTATTCAATGTTTCAACCACTTTCTATTGTCCATTGGCTTTTGCTTTTTTTGATAATATAATAGGGCCATGTCAGGTAAGAAAAGCGCACTTATTACGGGAGTCACGGGACAAGACGGCTCGTATCTTGCCGAATTTCTTCTCAAAAAAGGCTATGAAGTTGCGGGGATTGTCAGAAAAAGCTCAAGCCTTGAGTATCAGAATATTTCTCACATTCAAGATGAGCTAAACCTTATTCAAGCAGACCTCTTGGATCCAATTTCGATTCGCGAAGCGCTTCAAAAAACGAAACCGGACGAGGTTTATAATTTGGCGGCTCAAAGCCATCCCGCCGAAAGTTTTAAACAACCGATTCATACGGCTGAAATCACAGCGATTGGTGCCCACAGGGTTCTTGATGCAACCCAGGACGTCGTTCCCAAGTCAAAGTTCTATCAGGCAAGCTCTTCCGAAATGTACGGTTGGGTTAGGGAAATTCCTCAAAGCGAGGAAACTCCGTTTAACCCGGCAAACCCTTATGCCGCAGCAAAACTTTATGCCCATGCAATGACGATTATTTACAGAAAAAGCTATGACATGTTTGCGGTAAGCGGAATTCTTTTTAATCACGAGTCCCCAAGGCGCCATCTAAACTTTGTCACTCAAAAAGTAACCTATGCCGCGGCTTGCGCCAAGCTTGGAGTTAAAAATTCAATACATTTGAATGAAGAGGGCGAACCTATTGTCAAGGGCGGGAAAGTTGCACTCGGGAATCTTCAGGCAAAGCGCGATTGGGGATTTGCAGGAGATTATGTTGAAGCTATGTGGCTTATGATGCAGCAAGACAAACCCGATGATTTTGTAATTGGAACTGGAGAAACTCACACTATTCAGGAACTTTGCGAAGAAGCTTTCGAATATGTGGGGCTAAGCTGGAAAGATCATGTGGTTGTTGATAAAAGGTTTGTTAGGCCCACGGAAACGGGGCCACTCGTAGCAAATCCCGCCAAATCCAAAAAGATTTTAGGCTGGAGTCCCAAGACAACCTTCAAAGAACTCGTCCGCCTCATGGTTGATGCCCACATTGCGAGACTAAAGTAAGCTCTCCAATATTGAACTTTGGTCTAAAACACTTCATGATGAGTTATGTTTAGGCTCTTTAGACACCACTTGGGGTTCCTGAAAGACGGAGTTTGGTCTAAGGTAATACTTTTTTCTTTAATTCTTTTTCTGGCGCGCCTTGCGGACGCCATTATCAGCTTTTGGGCTCCAGTTCAGGTGCAAAGTGTTTTAGGAAATTCAGTTGTCATGGGGTTCATCATCAGTTTTCAATCGGTTGTAGGACTTTTAGCAGACCTGGTTTTCCCCAAAATCCTAAAAAGCGTCAGAGTAAGAAGGCTTATTTATTTTGGGCTTGCAATGCTAACCCTGACATCGTTTTTCCTGGTGAGTTCCTATTATTGGGCCTATATATCGATTTTTCTGGTGACAATGGCACTTTGGGGGATATATTACGAGTTTATAGCTTTTGCAAGCTATCAGTTTATGGGAAGCGCGGTTCCGATGAATCTGCGTTCGGGGGCCTGGGGGATTATGGGAGTTTTCATTAATCTTGCCTATTTTCTGGGCCCCTTGATTGCAGCCCCCCTTCTTCTTCAGGGACACCTAATTACCGAGGGAGTTATTTTAATTTTTATTTCATCTGCATTTATTCTTCTGACCCTGACTAAAAATATGCATGACGCTCCAATGACAATTGACATAACTGAAGTCAATCCCTGGATTGAACTTAAGCATTGGTTGACGCTCTCGAAGCATATTTGGCCGGCAATTATCGTAACCATGCTTCTTGGTTTTATAGATTCAACATTTTGGACCACGGGCACCATCTGGACTGAAAAACTCTCCCACGAAAGCGCTTGGGGAGGACTTTTCCTACCCTTATATCAAATGCCGTCAATTTTTATTGGCCTTCTCATGGCCCGATGGGCGATAAGTAAGGGTAAAAAAATCCTGAGCGAAAAAATGCTAATTGTCGCGGGAATATTTTTGGCCGGAATTGCTTTAAGTTCCAAAATTTCCTGGCAGCTTACAATGGTATTTTTATCTTCTTGCGCTCTTTCCGTTTGCTACCCCTTAGTTGAAGGGGTTTACACCGATATCGTTGCCCGTATGGGAAAGGAGAAAAAAGAAATGATCGGTTTAACAAGTTCTACCTTAAACCTGGCATATATTATTTGGCCGCCGATTGCAGGAGCCATAACACTAGCAGTCGGGGAGAGAATGACATTTAGTGTTGTGGGAGTTTTAACGGTGCTTACCGCCCTTGTTCTTCTTTTTGTGACTCCAAAAAAGCTAAGATTGCCTCAGGAAGAAATAAAGACTTGGGACTAAATTACTCCAACTCCAAAAGTTTCGCAATCTGACTGGTTGAGGCAACTTTAATTTTTGGAATTTCAATAACACTGGCTCCAACTTTTTTTGCATGCCCCTCTTTCTTTTTAAGTATAGGGTCGCCGGCAGTTACGGCGATAATATGTGGTTTAAGTTCTATAACTAATTTTTCATAATCTCCATCAGTCATTTTTGGGCCAAGGATTATCACCTCATCTACGAAATTTAATGATTCGAGCATTTCACGGCGTTTCTCCTGATCATGGATTGGTCTACTACCCCCTTTAAGTCTTTTGATGTTTTTATCCGACTCAAGAGCGATAGTAAGATGGTCTCCGAGAGCCCGGGCATTTTTCAAAAAGTGAATATGTCCGTAGTGGAGAATATCAAAACAACCGCCGACCAGAACCTTCTTTTTTGGCTGCATGCCCATATGGTATCATGATTTTACGTATGCCTGCCGCTACAATCACTGGCCCCAGAAAAAGACACAAGCTTGCCGTTGATAGAGAAGCTCTAAGAAAATTCCGTTTAGTTGTGGTTGCATATTCATCGGTTGAGCGGGAAAATTTTGCCACCAAAGACGCATATGAGGCAGAGGTAGAAGTGGAAGAAAGAGCAATCGAAGTTTCGGAGGAGGTCCGGGCACTTGGTATTCCGGTACGCACTCTTCCGGGCGATCAATATTTTTATACCAATCTTCTTGTGGACCGCCCGGATATCGTCATTAATCTTGTGGACACTCTTAAAGGAAGAGACCAACTTCAACCTTCAGTTCCTGCAGCATTGGAACTTGCAAGTATTCCCTATACAGGAGCGGGAATGGAGGGGCTCATCATCGGCAACAATAGAAACCTAACCAAAAGGCTTCTTATGGCTTATGACATTCCGACTCCGCCGTTTCAGTTTATGAGGCGTGGAGGGGTCGGAATTGATGAAGATTTGGGGCTTCCTCTTATCGTCAAACTAAATGAGGGTGGGGGAAGTGTGGGAATAGATAATCACGCTGTCAAAGAAACTCTCCGTGCAGCCCAGCTTAGAATGAATAAAATGATTTCGACATACCATATCCCTGTTATTGTAGAGAAGTTTATCGACGGCCCGGAAATTACAGTTGTCGTTTTTGACGACGGGATAAAAAGGCATGTTTTTATGGGCCAGAAAGTTTTCAGAATAAAGGCTGACGGCAAACACTTCTTTACCTCTCTTGAGTCATACCGTGATGCCAAAGCCTACAAATATATTCAAGTTGAGGAAAATCTGAAGTACGAAATTACCAAACTCGCTATACGGGCATTTGGTGGACTTCAGCATAAAGACTATGCCAAGTTTGATATCAGAGTGGATTCGGAAACCGGAATCCCGTACTTTACGGACAGTAATCCCAATACCGCGTTTGGGCCTGATATGGGACTTCCAATGACGGAGGTAATGGCCATGCATGGCATTGAATTTTCCGAGACTTTAGCATCACTTCTCTCCAAATACAGTGCCGAGATTTAGCCTCAAAGTGGGGTTCGACAAACTTGAAGTTATGTCGTAGAATAGGCCAAAATGGAACTTGAGAAAAATCCACAAACACGTAGGCTTTATAGGAGACTCCTAAAATTAGGTGATAAAGTTACGGGCCAGGCTTTTGCCAAGATGAAAAGGGTTAAACAGATAACCTCCTTTCACTGCGGGCCGGCAGTTATCGAAGCACTTTTTTCATTCCTGGGGATTCGTGTCAGTCAAACGGGTGTGGTTAAATCGCTCCGGGCTCAAAAAAAGATTAAAAGAGTAGGCTTAAGCGTTAAGGATTTATCAAGAGCAGCAAACGCTTTGGGAAAGGGAAAATATGCATTTTGGAGGAAAGCAAACTCTACCACTACCGATCTCTATACCATTGTAAATAAGTATAAATTCCCGGTTGGGGTTGAGTGGCAAGGGGTTTTCCATGAATTTGAAGATGAGGACAATGGGCACTACGGGATTATTACCAGGATTGACAAAAAAGCGGGGGTTTTACGGATCGCCGATTCCTTCCATGCTTTTGCGGGGGTAGATAGGAAATTTGACATCAAATTCTTTGTCCGAAGGTGGTGGGATACCAATGTTATCAAAGGCAGGAACCTTACTGATAGGAAAATGATGTTTGTGGTTGTTCCCAAGGCCGATACCTGGCCCAAAAAATTGGGAATGGTAAAAGCCTAAATGGGAGGTGAAGTGAAACTGTCACCGGGGAGTCGTATAGCTCCACAGGATGAAGACATTTTATTGGAAGCCTTAAAAGAGCCAACGCGAGCAGGTATCCGAAATTTTATTACTGAGACCATTCATAAATATGAACTAAAACCCCCATTTGTTGATATAGCCTGTGGTTATAGAACAAGTCAGCCTGAGGTGGTTGCTAGCTTGGGAAAAGTTGACTATTATTCGTTTGATATAGCAGATCTGCACCTCTATAAAGAAAGGGAGGGGGCCTCGCAAAATTTAATTGCTGATGCGTTAAATGTTCCGATTCAGACAAATTGGGCAGGAACCATCCTTTGTTTGGAGGCATTAGAGCACATGCAAGATGACAAAGGAGTTATCTCAGAAGCCAGAAGAGTTTTGAAAAAAGGTGGCTTTTTGGTGCTTACAATTCCAGGCATTGACTTTCCAAGGCATGAGAAAGACTACCAAGTAGATTATGGAAGGTATAGCAGCAATGCGTTATCAGAAATTCTTAAGGGATGTAATTTCGAGATAACCTCATTAGAAGAGAGATTCTATAAAGGGCGACATGCCAGCACGTTTGTTATCGCTCAATAACTGATGGGCAGGGCTGGAGGGAATCGAACCCCCGATAGATGTTTTGGAGACACCTGGTATACCACTTACCTACAGCCCTATGACCTGCACGAACGTATTATAGAATGATCTAAGCTCAAGGGCAATTTTATAGTCATAATACCTTATTCTTATTGTACCCATATAGTTATCTCTAATTCTTTTGCCAGTGTTGTTTTTTTTGTAACTTTTTGAAAATTGGGTGAGAGGTATATTTGTAACTTGCGACCAAAAATCTTTAATATCTTTCTCATTGTGATATTCGTGTATATGTACCATAGCCCGAAATTTTCTTTCATCTAATTTATACGAATTTCTAATAAGTTTCACAAAAGTAGCTACCATTTTAGGATCAGAATTTGTAAAAAAGACGTAACTATCTGTTGACTTTCCACCTTCTGTCCAGAAGAGAAAGGAACACAGGAGTTTGAATAGTTCTTTGTTTAGTTTTATGTTTTTAATAGAATTTGATGATATTTTGTCGATTTTATTTTTCATTAAATCTCTCTTAGATTTTGCAGTTTTCATTGCCTTATATTGACCCAAAATATGCCGTCTTTTTAATCTATTTTGAGCTTTTTGGTCAAGGTTTATATTTTTTAACCACGCAGAAGCAGTGCTTTTAGAAATTTTGAATAAGTGTGACACCTCATTTAGCGAGTATCCTTTTAGGCGTAATTTTAAAGCTTTTCCTTTAGTTTCTATTGAGTATGACACGAGTCTTATAACTCAATTATGGAGTTCGATTAATAAGATGTCAACATTAACTAAATGGAGAGGGGGCTATTTTAGTTTTGATGACTCTTTGTGAAGCTGAACTTTTTTACAGAATCTGCAGTATTTCTTAAGCTGAAGCTTACCCTTGCCTTTTGTGTCCATATTTACTTTATTTCGTTCGGTAATAAAGTTCTGGTTTTTACACACAGAACAGATCATAGAAACAAGTTCGCGGGCGCCTTTTTTGGCCATGTGGGTATTATAACCCAAATGTTTATGGTCGACAATCAGTACTTGGCTATCTATAATAGATATACTTATGACCAATAAAGCGGATTTTCCTGATCGGTGGTTACTCAGAAAGTTATACAAATCAGGGGAATCTATGAGTGGGATATCACAGAAATATAAATGTTCTGTTCATAAAGTTGTGTATTGGATGCGAAGGTATAAGATTGCCCGACGCACAAGAAGTGAAGCTAATTATCTCAAATATAATCCCAATGGTGACCCGTTCAATATAAAAACAGAACTAAATTCTGAAGAGCAATTTCTAAAAGGTTTGGGTATGGGAATTTATTGGGGTGAGGGTGCAAAAACCAGTGATCATTCATTGAGGGTTGCCAACACTGATGTGGGAATAATCCGAGCCTTCAGATATTTCTTGCTGACTATCTGTGGTTTGAAGCGAGACAAGATTTCATATAGCCTTATTTGCTTCAATGATATCAATCCAAAATTAGCCAGGAATTATTGGTCGAAGGAGCTTGGGATTTTACCTGAGAAATTTGGTAAAATAACCGTGATTCCCAAGCAAGGGAAGGGAACATATAAAAGAAAGTCTCTTTTTGGGGTGTGTACGATTCAGGCGAGTAATATTAAACTTAGAAACTGGATGATGGGTGAGCTAGATTTATTAAAAAACAGGCCCAGTTAGTTCAACGGCAGAACGAGCCCTTGGTAAGGGCTAGACGAGAGTTCGACTCTCTCACTAGGCTCAATTTAATTCTCTTTGTCAGTGCTGAGGACAGGATTCGAACCTATGTAGGCCTTTCGACCGCCAGATTTACAGTCTGGTGCGTTTGTCCACTCCGCCACCTCAGCCCTTCAACTACTTCAGGGTTGTAACCTTGAGCCTGGGGTGGGGCACGATCCCACGACCCCCTGTTTACAAAACAGGTGCTCTACCAACTGAGCTACCCAGGCTTATATAAGGAATTATATCAGACATGAAGCTAATTTCGAAGCAAATTTGACCCCGCTTCAAAGAGTTCGGTGATCTTCCTGGAATATCCAGGTGGGTAGGCTGTCCGGAAGCTCAATGAGCTAACGGAACTCCGCCTTCCCTAATCAATAAAATAGTCAGAAAGTTCTGACCGAGCCTCTTATCAACAGGGTCAATATATTCTAACACAGGACACAAGTAGCCAGCTAGATAGTAGAAAAGCCCGGAATCAGGAGATTTAATATAAATCCGATTACAGGAGTAATAATTACCGAGATTAGAGAAACTCCTCTAAATACGGGGAAAATAAGGAAGAAGAGAAAAATCAGGCCATAGCGGTTAAAAAACAAATCAAGTTCTCTTGCCTCTTTGTTGGGTAAAAAACCGGTCAGAACTTTGCCTCCGTCCAAGGGGTGAACGGGGATGAGATTGAAAACAGCAAGCGCAACATTTAAAAGAATTACCGGGTAAAAGATAGGGAAAAGTGCCTCGTGAGAGAAAAGCCGCAGTACTATTGAGAGAATTGTAGCCAGAGCAATATTGGCCAATGGTCCGGCGATAGATATCAAAGCCGAGTCCTTCTTGGGATCGGCCAGGTTATAAGGGTCAACGGGCACGGGTTTTGCCCAACCGAAAGGAATAACGGGTATGCCTACGGAGCGCATGATCACAAGCACCAAAAGGAGAGTGGTGCCTACCGGGTCATAGTGCTTAATGGGGTTTAGGCTAAGGCGTCCCGCAAGTCTGGCGGTCGGATCACCAAGCCTATCTGCCATCCAGGCATGGGCTGCTTCATGGATTGTGATGGTTATGGCGAACGCAAGTATCCAGATAATTATCATTGGGAATATAGCTAATTATATAGTATAATCAGGCTCTCATGGCATTCATTTGCGACAATTGTGGTAAGCACACGGTTCACGGGCGTCAAAGCACTCATAGGCGCGGTGTTGCCGGAAAAAGGTGGAGAAAAAGGGCCCAAAAGACTCTCCGCACATTTAAACCAAATCTTCAAAAGATTGCGGTCATGGTTAACGGCAAGATGACCCAAATGAAGCTTTGCACAGACTGCATTAAAAGATTCAGAATTGAGGGCAAAATTAAGAAATATCAAGCTTCACCGAAAGTGGCATCTTTGTAAGCCAGTTTAAATTGTCGATAAGTTACGGGTAGTTTTCCTTCAAGTTGGACTTCGTCTAAAACCAGGTCTCCGCTTTCGAGATGCGATTTCAGGATTTTTAAGCGTTTTCCATCTACTCTGGTCCAGGCTCCCGGCCAGGGTAACATGGCTCTTACAAATCTTTCGGTTTTTTCGGGATCTGCCTTAGTCAGATCAATAAACCCATCCTCTTTTTTAATAAGTTTGGTAAATGTTGCATCATCATGATTTTGTTCTTTTGGTCTAATTTTCCCCTTCAGATACGGCTCAATTAGCTCAGTTAGTACGGCACCCGTCCTTGCAAAAAGTCTGTCGCGTAGGGATCCTCCGGTATCCTCTTCGGAAATCTTTTCTTTGAACTGGGAGACAATGGCCCCGTGGTCAACTTTTTCATCCATTTTAATTATTGAAACTCCCGTTACACTCTCACCGTCAGCGATTGCTGCCGTAACGGGGGACGCCCCTCTATATTTCGGCAGAAGTGACGGGTGGATTACCAGAATTCCATGGGGGAAAAGGTCAATCACTCTTTTTGGGATTATTTCTCCGTATGCGGCCAAGATCCCAAGATCGGCTTCGACTTTATGGTCAATAAGATCAATCCATTTGTAATAGATAGGGAGTTCGCGCTCGTGAGCCCATTTATCGATTGCCGAATAAGCCAAAATCTGTTTTCTTCCAATAGGCTTCGGGCTTTGGGTAACTACGGCTACAATCGGGGACTTGCCGGGACCTGTTACGAACTTTTTGTGAACCGCTTTGAGTATTGGGAGAACATACTCCGGGGTACCAAAAAAAACTATTTTCATGTAAGTTCAACCTCCTCCCATTCATCGCCGTCAACTTTGTAGAGTGGTTTTTTCTCTTTAAGAAGTCTGTCTATGAAAAGCACTCCCTCCAAGTGATCAATTTCATGAAGGATTATTTGAGCGTTAAAACCCTCAAAATCCTCGACGATTTCTTCGCCCTTTTCACTTAAATATTTAACCGTGATTTTTCCTGCGCGCTTCAAAGGGCCGTAATAAAAAGGAAGGGAGAGGCATCCCTCTAAAATCTCTTTTTTTGAAGGTTTTTCATTCTTAATTTTTCCTTTTTCGATTTTTAAAATTTCCGGATTAATAACTACTTTTTTGAAATCTTTGTAATCGGCAATGAAAATTCTAAGGCTTTTACCTATCTGTGGGGCAGCAAGGCCAACCCCTTCGGGCTCCTTTTGAATAGAAAGAGTATCTTTTAAGTCGTGGATTACCTCGAGAGTCTTTTTATCCACACTTACCACTTTTTTCGCCTTTTTACGTAAAACCGGGTCTCCTGATTGCAGAATTTTTCTGACCATATGCCTAATTATATCAAAAATACGGGCTACTTTACACTTTCGAGGGTTTGTTTGGTCAGCGAATCATTGGAGTCGATATTCGCAAGTATATATTCAAGCTGAGCTTTTGCTCCAGTTTGATCACCTTTATTAATGAGTAAAATTGCGTAGGCCAGGCGGGCTTCTTTATAGTTTGATTTAAGTTCAATTGTTTTACCCAGAGCCTCGATGGCTTTTTCCGCCTGTCCGGTCCTGGCATATACAAGGCCCAGATTATAGTAGAGTTTGGCATCTGCCGGAGCCTCTTTTAAGGCTTCAATCAAAATGTTTTGGGCTTCGATTAGATAGTTTGGATCAATCGTCGAAAGCATTATAAAGACCCCAAATCTTGCTCTTTTGAGATTTACATTTGCTGGGGAAAGTGAAACCGCCCTTTCGGATTCGGCAACTGCCATATCGGTATACTTTTGAGTATTTTCGGTGTCTTTTGCCTGGTAAAATACCAGCGCGGCATTTGTAAGAGAATTGGCAAGCTCGCTGTGATATAGTGCCTGGTTTGGTTCAAGCTGGGTGGCTTTCGTTAAATAATCAATTGCCCTATTGGAATCCCCCGAGGAGTTATAAGCTTTACCGTTTGCAAAGAGAGTATCGGCATACCAATATTTGGCCGTGCCAATTAAAATCCAAAGAACGGAACCCGCAATAATTAGAAGAAGAACTTTTTGTGAGGGATCAATCTTTTCTGGTTGGTTCTTGGTATTTGCTGGTTGGTTGATAGCCAGAATGACAGCAAAGGCTGGGAAAAGGAAGAATTCAATTTGGGTGGGGACTACTGAAAATCCGAAGAAATTTGTTGCGGATAAAGATACGAATCCGGCAAGTAGAGCCAGATTCCAAACTCTTGACTCGTAACCCACAAACTTTTTTGCAAACAAATAAAAAGCGGCGCCTATTAAAAATAGATAGGAAAGTAGTCCCACCGTTCCGCTATTTGCCGCCACGTTCAAAAAATCATTATGGGCTTTGTTGTAAATGAAGTCCCACTCGGAAACCAGGTTGTGCTCCTGTGGCCTATATTTATAGTAGGAAAATGCAAAAGTTTCGACTCCCGCTCCGAAAACGGGGTAGTGAAGCCAAACTTGCATTGCTCCATTCCAAACAATTCTTCTTATGGTTCCGGATTCTGTCCCTCCTGTTTCAAGAGCCGGGCCTTGGGCCACAACTTCCTTTTGATGGGAAGTATTTTTGAATAGAGAAAATAAGCTGGGAGTAAATTGAGTGCCCGAGATTAGGCAAATTGCCAAAAAAGATAGGCAAAGAGCCATAAACGGGTTTAAATGTTTTTTATATTCCTTGAGGTTTAACCAGAAATACCCTGTCCAGAATATCGCAAAAGCTACAACAAACCCTAAAATACCGGACCTTGACTTTGTGAATATTAAAACCCAGAAGAAAAGTATCGAGAGAGTGGAATAAACCCAAAAGCTTAAGGTTCTTCTTTTGGAATTAATTACAAAAATCCAAGTGGTTGGTATTAAAGCGGTAATCCAAGCCCCGAGCCAATTTGGTTGACCCAGAGTGGAAAACACTCTCGACTGCACATCCTGGACCCAAATATCTTTATCAATTCCAAAATGTTCTAAGATCCCGTAAAGAGAAACAAGAACAGCCGAGGAAAGCAATATTTTTATGAGTTTTATTGCATCTTCCTTCCAAAAATTTGCAACAAATGCCCAATAGAGCAGGGAATAGCAAATTACAGATGCTAATCCGCCATTGAATCTTGAGTAATATCCGAGCCAGGAAGTTAGTGGATCTATAGAGATAATAGTAGAAATAAATTGAGATCCAATGAATATAATTAGGGGAATGTCCAATATTGTGCGACGAAATATTATTTTTCTTTCAAGAATGCTTCGTGCTATCCAAATTCCGACAATTAAAGTAGTTAAAAGATATACCAGAACTATTTTATTAAACTCAAATACTTCGGATGTATAAGGCCAAAGAATAATCGGTACAAAAAAAATAAGTGCGGCGAAAAGATAAAAAATTAGGGCTTTAAATCTCTGCATATGGTGCGTTGCGTAAAATTAAGTATACAGCTATACTCGGCTCAAGATGAAATTCCGGTTTGTTAATCCTATTGACCGTTTTCTTGGACTCTTCTCTCATGATGTTGGAATCGATTTAGGCACCGCAAACACTCTGGTTTACGTGCGGGGAAAAGGAATTGTCATCCGTGAACCGTCTGCTGTTGCAAGACATAAAAAAACCAAAGAAATTTTAGCAATCGGGTCTTCCGCCAAAAAAATGCTGGGGAGGGCCCCTGCGACAATTGAAGCAATTAGACCTCTTAAAGACGGAGTTATTGCTGATTTTGACGCAACATCTGCCATGCTAACGCACTACATTAAGAAGGTTCATGAATCTGGAAGTTCAATTCCTAAAATTCCCCGCCCGAGGGTTGTAATTGGGATTCCATCGGGGGTAACTGAAGTTGAACGCAGGGCTGTTGCCGATGCCGCGGTAAGCGCGGGAGCCCGGGAGGCCCACCTGATTGAAGAGCCCATGGCGGCAGCAATCGGAGCCAAGCTCCCGATTGAAGGCCCGGAGGGTAATTTTATAGTTGATATTGGAGGTGGAACAAGCGAAATAGCTGTAATTTCTCTTGGAGGAATAGTTCTTGGAAGGAGTGTCAGAATTGCCGGAGATGAAATGGATGAGGCGATAATTAGTTATGTCAGACTTAAATACTCGCTTCTTCTAGGTCAACCCACCGCAGAGAACGTCAAGATCGGAATTGGATCTGTTGTACCCGCAAAAGACAAGTTTGCTGTTGTTCGGGGACGGGATCTTGAGACGGGACTTCCCAAGTCGATTAAGCTAACGAGTGCAGAAATTCAGGAAGCGCTTAGTCCGATTATTCAGGAGATCATTGCCAATATCGTCGATACTCTTGAAGAAACTCCGCCTGAACTGACAAGCGATATTATGGAGAGGGGAATAATTTTGGCCGGTGGCGGATCGCTCATAAACGGTATCGATAAGATAATTTCCGAGGCCACAAAAATGCCGGTTTGGATTGCAGAGGACCCTTTAACATGTGTGGTCCGCGGCTGCGGGGCCGTTTTAGAAGACCCGGCGCTTCTTAAAAAGATTAGAATAACTAAAGGATTAAAATGAGGCAATCTTGGCTTTCATGGTTCTTACGTGGCACCCTTCTGGTGGGTCTTTTTATTCTCCTTTCCAGAATCTTTGAACTGGGGATTATTAAAGGAAGTTATTATCGGAGCCTCTCCGAAGAAAATAGGATTAGGCACATTCCCATCCCGGCTGCCCGCGGTAAGATTTTGGCAAGGGGCGGAGAGGAGATGGCCGGAAATATTATGACCAAAAAGCGAATAAAGTTTAATGACCTCGGAGGTTATGAACTTAGTGAGGACATTGCGGGAGCAAGCTCTGAAGATGTCGTAAGCGTCTATAGAAGAACCTATCCGCTTGGAGCAAAATTCGGTCACGGTTCGGGATATTTGAAAGAAGCCGGTCCCGAGGATGTCGGCAAGATTAATCCGGATTGCCCGGAAAAAGGACCGGTTGCCACCGGTTCCTTGATTGGTAAAACCGGTCTCGAGGAAGTGTATGAGTGTTCTCTTCAGGGAACAGACGGGGAAGAACTCGTAGAAGTAGATACTTTGGGAGGAAGAATAAGAACTCTTGGCAGGAAGGAGCCTGTGGCTGGTAGCGACATCAAAACCAATATTGATTTTTCGCTTCAGACAGAAGTTGCAAATCAGATGGAGTCAAAACCGGGAGCGGCAATAGTAACCTCTACAAGCGGGCAAGTTTTAGCTATCTATTCTTCACCGTCTTTCGATCCGAATTTGTTTATAAAAGGTAATCCTGATAAACACGAATCTGATAATCGGGAAATACATAATCTTTTAATTGACCCCGGCTTACCTTTTTTTAACCGGGTGATTGGTGGTTTATTCCACCCCGGATCAGTTTTTAAACCCATTACGGCCGTTGCCGCTCTTGAATCGGGCGTAATTGATAAAAATTATACTTTTGATGATCCGGGAGTAATTACGGTTAATGAATTTTCCTACACAAATTGGTTTTTTACAGGTTTTGGAAGAAAAGAGGGAACGATAGATTTAACCCGCGCAATTGCCCGTTCAACCGACACCTTTTTCTATAAGATCGGAGAGATGGCCGGGCCCGAGGCAATTGCAAGGTGGGCCGACAAACTTGGTGCTGACAGAGAAACGGGGATTGATATTCCGGGCGAGAAAGCGGGGCTAATTCCCACTCCCGAATGGAAAAAAAGAGTCAAAAAAGAGGCCTGGTTTTTGGGGAATACCTATCATATGGCAATCGGCCAGGGCGACGTTGCCCTTACTCCAATTGAGGTAAACAGTTACACCTCAGCGCTTGCTTCGGGCGGGAAACTTTGTGTGCCCAAACTTTTGGATTCAAAAGAAAGTTGTTCAATAATCGATATTAAAAAAGAAAATTTGGATTTGATTGCGGAGGGTATGCGCCAGGCCTGCACAAAAGAAGGAACGGCTTATACATTCTTCGATTTCTCGGACAAACATAGTGGCATGCAGGTCGGTTGTAAAACAGGAACCGCTGAAGTTGGAACAGACGGCACGCCTCACGCCTGGTTTACCTTATTTGCCCCGTTTGATAATCCGGAGATTACAGCAACAGTACTAGTTGAGCGCGGAGGCGAGGGTTCAAAGATTGCCGGCCCTATTGCCCGGAGTATTATGGATTTTTATTTTCAGGCGCTATCAACGTCTCAATGACCGAGAAAGAATATTTAATTGCCCTAAGTACTTTTACTGGTTTTGGACCGGTGCGGTTAAAACTACTCCTTTCCTATTTTAAAAAGCCAAGTAAAATTTGGAATTCATCAACAGGAACCCTCACCGAAATCGGTCTAAGTACTAGGTCTATAGAAAGTTTTGTCCGGCACAGGAATAATTTTGACGCAAGAGCATACTTTAAAAAACTCAAAAATCTTTCAATAAAGGCTTTGACCATATTCGATAACGGTTACCCCAGGAATTTAAAAGAGATAAGTGATGCGCCATTTGTTTTATATGTCAGAGGGAAACTTATCCGTTCCGATGAAAAATCTGTCGCTATTGTGGGAACGCGCACGATGACCAATTATGGACGGGAAGCTGCCCAAAAATTTGCGAAGGGGCTTGCAAAACTCGGTGTAACCGTAATTTCGGGACTGGCGCTTGGGGTAGACGCTGAAGCTCAAAGGGCGGCGTTTAAGGCGGGGGGCAGAACAATTGCTGTCCTTGCATCGGGATTAGATATCATTAGTCCTCTAGCCAACAAAAACTTGGCACTTGAGTTTATAAAAAGTCATGGGGCGCTTGTTTCCGAATATCCGCTTGGTCATATACCGTTTAAATCTGATTTTGCGGTAAGGAATAGACTTATCTCGGGGCTTTCCAAAGGCGTGATTGTTATTGAAGGCAGGATCAAAAGCGGAACATTTTATACGGTTAATGCCGCGGCAAATCAAGGGCGCCCCGTACTGGCCGTTCCAGGGCCAATAACCAGCCCCACTTCGGAAGCTCCCAATTATCTGATTCAAAACGGGGCGAGACTTATCACCAGTGTTTCTGATGTAATAGACGAACTTCACATATAGATGAATCACTCTTTGTTTGACAGGCTTGTTAGAATATCAGGGATTACTCCCTGAATTATTTCTGCTAGACTTATTGTCATAGAAACGAAAGGGAATTAACAAAAAGATATGAATTTAATAATTGTTGAGTCACCAACAAAAGCCAAAACTCTTGGAAAGTTTTTGGGAAGTGATTACACGGTTGAAGCCACAATGGGTCATATAAAGGACTTGCCCAAAAGTACTCTTGGAGTTGATGTCAAGCATAATTTTAAACCGGAATATGTTGATGTCGAAAAAAGAAAAGAGACAATAGACGGCTTAAAAGCCAAAAGCAAAAAAGCAAAAGTAATTTATATTGCTTCCGACCCTGACCGTGAGGGAGAGGCGATTGCGAGTCATGTAAGGGAGATTTTAGGAAAAGGAAAAACCAAAAGAATCTCATTTCATGAAATTACCAAAGAGGCGGTCGAAGAGGCTTTAAAAACACCCCGGGATATCGACGAACACTTAGTCGATGCCCAAACTGCGAGAAGGGTTCTCGATAGACTAGTCGGCTACAGACTCTCGCCTCTTCTTTGGAAAAAAATAAGAATTGGTCTTTCTGCGGGACGCGTGCAAACCGTCGCTCTTCGGCTGATTGTTGAAAAAGAGAGGGAAATTGCAAAGTTTAAAGCGGATGAGTATTGGGATATTTTCAGTAAAGTAAAAAGCAAAAAGGCCAAAGCAGAGTTTGTAATTCAGCTTACCAAGATCGGCGAAAAACCCGCGGAAGTAAAAACTAAAGGTGACTCGGATAAAATCCTTGGGACTTTAAAAAAGGGCCGTTATGAGATACGGGATGTAAAAAAGCGTGAGGTTTCCAAAAATCCATACCCGCCGTTTACGACCTCAACTATGACCCAGGCTGCAGCAAGAATTTTCGGCTGGTCTTCCAAAAAAACCATGTCTGTGGCCCAGAAACTATATGAAGAGGGTCTTATCACCTATCACAGAACCGATTCACTTAATCTTTCGGCCTCAGCCATAGAAAAGGCGAGAACATACATTAAGAAGACCTTCGGGGATAAATATGCGCCCGAATCTCCACGGATATATAAAACCCAAAGCAAAGTTGCTCAAGAAGCCCATGAGGCTATAAGACCCACAAATGTAACAAACCGCGAGGGGGCAAGTGCCGATCAGCAGGATTTCAGCCGCCTATATGATCTTATCTGGAGAAGATTTGTTGCCTGCCAGATGGTTGCAAGTATCTCGGATGAAACGGTAATTGACGTAGGAGTTTCTTCATATTTACTTCGAGCTAGCGGACAGGTTACGAAATTTGACGGGTGGAGAAAAGTAATTCCTGCCAAAAAAGATGCCGAGGAGGTTATTGTCCTTCCTGAAGTTGAAAAAGGCGAGATTTTAACTTTGGTTAAAACCTGGGGAGAACAAAAGTTTACTTTAGCCCCGGCCAGATTCAATGAGGCTTCACTTATTAAGACTTTGGAAGCTCTGGGAATAGGACGCCCTTCAACTTATGCTCCGACGATTTCGGTTATTCAAACCAGGAGTTATGTAGAAAAAACCGAGGGCAAGTTTTTTGCAACCCCCGTGGGAATTGCCGTGAGCGATTTCCTTATAGAAAACTTTCCAGGAGTTTTTGATTATCAATTTACCGCAAAAATGGAGGGTGAACTTGATGATATAGCCAATGGCACTCTCTCCTGGGAGAAACCGATAAAAGAATTTTTTGGCCCCTTCGAAAAGAAAGTTTCATCGGTAACCAAAAATGCCAAAAGAGTAAAAATCGCAGTTGAAAAACTTGGTAAAAAATGTCCCAAATGCGATAAGGGAGAACTTGTAATACGAATCGGCAGATTTGGGAAATTTATTTCCTGCTCCCGTTTCCCGGATTGCGACTTCACCGATAAATACACCCAAAAAGTCGGAATTATTTGCCCCGAGTGTAAAAAGGGAGATGTGATAATCAAAAAAACCGGCAAAGGCAGGCAATTCTTCGGTTGTAGCAGATACCCGGATTGTAAATGGGCCAGTTGGAAAAACCCAAAACCTCAAGCTGTCGCACAACCCGCAGAGGCAACTTCAAAATAGTTTGCATATTGACGGGGGTTCCATCTCTTGATAAAACTTCATGGAAGATTTGATCAATGAAATTTAAAGACTTTGACGATTATCAAAAGCGGTGTAAAAAAACCGCAGTTTACCCCAAGATCGGCAAAAACTTTACATATCCCACAATCGGACTTATGGGAGAAGCGGGAGAGGTTGCCAATAAAATTAAGAAATTAATTCGTGACGATGGCGGCAAAATTACCCCGGCGCGCAGGGAGGAGATAAATGCGGAAATAGGAGACCTCATGTGGTATGTGGCCCAGCTTTCAACCGAGCTTGGTTTGAAACTTTCCGATGTCGCCAAATATAATCTGGAGAAACTTGCCAAAAGACAAAAAGAAAACAAAATCCACGGTAGTGGAGACAATAGATAATGGGTATAAAACGACATCCCGAATATCAATACCTGGATCTTCTTAGAGAACTTGTTGAAAAAGGCGTCGTCCAGACGGACAAAGGAACGGGTGTAAAAACCTACAGCAAATTCGGTGCCCAATTTCGTTTTGATCTTTCTGAAGGATTTCCTCTCCTCACAACCAAGAAAGTTTGGTGGAAGGGTGTTGTCACTGAACTCTACTGGTTTTTATCAGGCCAATCAAACATAAAATATTTGGTTGATAATGATGTTGGTATCTGGGACGACTACCCTTATAAGATGTATAGGGAGAAGATGGCCAAAGGCAAGGTTCCCGAGCTAACAAAAGAAGAATTTATAGGGAAAATTAAGAATGACGGTAAATATGCTAAAAAATATGGGGAGTTGCCGCATATCTACGGCGAGCTTTGGAGAAGGTGGCCGGCCAGAGGCAGAACGATAGATCAAGTTAAATGGGTGTTAAAAGAAATGAAGGATGATCCGGATGCACACAACTTGATTGTAAATTCATGGAATCCGGAATATTTATACAGAATGGCGCTTCCCGCGGAAGCTTCCAGGTTTCCCATCTGCCATAACATGTACCAGTTGAATGTAAAAAACGGCAGGGTTTCCCTGCATCTTTATCAAAGAAGCGCTGATATTTTTCTTGGAGTTCCTTTTAATATTGCAAGCTACGCCCTTTTAACTTTGATAATTGCCAAGGTCACAGGCTATAAACCAGGAGAATTTATTCATTCTTTTGGGGATGTACACATTTATGAAAACCATTTTGAACAGGCAAAAGAGCAACTTGAAAGAAAGCCCAGAAAGTTCCCGATAGTCAAAATTGATTCAAAGGTTAAAACTGTCGATCAATTCCGACCCAAGCATGTAATTTTGGAAGGTTACAATCCTCATCCGCCCATAAAAGCCGATCTAACCGTTTCCGGCGGATATTTTGCAAAAGGTCAAAAGCCGAAGAATTTTAAGAAGAGAACATAAAAAATGAAGACTCAGAAAGTAAGTATTATTGTCGCGATGGATGAGAAAGGTGGAATCGGTAAAAACGACCGGATTCCATGGCATATAAAGGCAGATCTGATCCGTCTTCGGGATACGACTAAAGGACACTTTGTAATTTTGGGGCGAAGCTCGTATGAATCAATGGCGGGGTATTACGATAAAAGCGGCAAACCGATGCCAGCAAGAGAATACATAGTTGTTACAACAAATCCGGATTTTAAAAGTAGTCGAGACAATACATTTGCAGCCACATCCATTGATGCTGCACTAAAAAGAGCCCAAAAAAGCGGGGAAAAGGAGATTTTTGTAATTGGTGGAGAAAAAATATTTAAACAATTTCTTCCCCTTGCCAGCCGGCTTTATTTAACCCGGGTGAAAGGAAGTTTCGATTGCGACACGTTTTTTCCAGATTACTTAGGATTCAAAAAAGTAATTTCCTCAGAAAAGGATTCTGACGAAGGAATCGATTTTACTTACAAAGTTTTGGAAAGGGTGTAAAAAGTCTCTCTTCTTGCAAGAACTTGGTAATTGAGTTAAATTCAGCGCGTAATCATTATGAGAAAAGATGTAGAAGGCCAGGGTGTACATACGGGGGAGATTCTATTGGAAGAAATTCAACTCGGGGATTCAATTGTCTTTCCAACCAAAGGCGAAAGCAAGAAAGAGAAAAGGATATTTACAATTGGTTGGGAGCCGTTGGTTACCCTAAACCAAGAAGCTGCGGACATTGAATTGATAAATGAATATCCGAAATCAATATTTAACAGCAGAGGGAGTAGTCCTAATGGCACGTACCCGGAAAAAATGTCTGAATGGGAAATTGGATTTGGGGTTGTTATACAAACCCCACTTACAATGCCTTATGAAGAGCGTGTAGTTGTTTTGTGTAGAGCCAGCAAAAATGAATATGTATTATTTAGATCCAGAGAAACTAGACACTCAGACAGATTCACCTAATAGTATATAATTTCGTAATGACCAAGATTTCAGATCTAATTAAACAAGAAGAAAAGAGGCAGGCGGAAACACTTATGATGATTCCGTCGGAGAATTATGCTTCAAAGGCGGTCAGAGAAGCCGTCGGATCGGTTCTAATGAATAAATACTCTGAAGGCTATCCCCACAAAAGGTACTACCAAGGGAATATGGTTGCGGATGAAGTGGAAATTTTGGCGGAGGAGCTTGCCAAAAAACTTTTCAAAGTTCCTTTTGTTAATGTCCAACCGTATTCGGGCTCTCCGGCCAATTCTGCAATTCTTTTTGCATTAATAAATCCTGGTGACAAAATAATGGGCTTGAAGCTTTCCTCGGGCGGGCACCTGACCCACGGACATCCTGATATTACTTTTTCCGGAAAATTCTTTAAATCGGTTCAATTTGGGACCAAAGATGACGGAATTATTGATTATGACGAAGTGGAGGCTCTCGCCGAGAAAGAAAAACCAAAGTTGATGATTATCGGAACTACCGCTTATCCCCGTATTTTTGACTGGAAACGCCTAAGAAAAATTGCCGATTCAGTTAATGCCTGGTTTGTGGCCGACGTATCTCATGTTGCTGGAATGATTCTGGCAGGCAGCTACCCGTCGCCCGTTCCTTTTGCTGATGTTGTTATGACCACAACCCACAAGACCTTACGGGGACCAAGGGGCGCGATGATATTAGTCACGGAAAGAGGGATAAAGAAAGATCCCGAACTCCCGGCCAAAGTAGATCGCGCAGTTTTTCCCGGTCTTCAGGGTGGTCCTCACGACAATACCACGGCGGGCATTGCCCAGGCATTAATTGAGGCAGACACTCCAGCTTTTAAGTCTTATGGTAAACAAATTGTTACCAATGCAAAAGTCTTATCGGAGGAATTAAAAAAGGGCGGACTTACGCTTGTTACGGGAGGGACCGAATGCCACCTGATGGTTGTCGATCTTAGACCGAATAAGCTCTCGGGTAACGTTGTTGCAGAAGCATTAGAAGCTGCCGGGATTGTTGTTAATAGAAATTCAGTGCCGAACGATCCGATGCCTCCATTTATTCCTTCGGGGATCCGTCTCGGAACTCCCGGTTTAACAACGAGGGGAATGGGCGCGCCCGAAATGAAACAAGTCTCAAAGTGGATTCTTTCTGTGGTTGACCACGTCAAGGATGAAAAGATCCCGATGGATAAAGAGGAAAGAGTAAAATTCATGAAATCTTACAGGTTACTGCTTCCAAAAGACAGATTCCTTCAAGGTATTGCTTCAGAGGTAAGGACTCTCTGTAAGAAGTTCCCCACACCCTAAAAAAGCTGGTATAATTGGGCTAATATGGCAATAATTTTTGACGGGCGGGCCTACGCGGCAGAAAAGGAGAAGAGTTTGGCAATCCGGGTCCTGGGATTGAAAGCCCGGGAGGTTTATCCAAAACTGGCATCAATTTTAGTTGGTAACGACCCCGCAAGTCAGCTTTACGTTAACTTGAAGAAAAAGGCGGCGGAAAGAATTGGTGCCGAAGTTGATATTTATCTCATTAAGGAAAATTCAAAACCCGAAGATCTGATGCTCCTCATAAAAACTCTGAACGAGGATGATTCGGTTCACGGAATTATGATTCAGATGCCCATTCCTGGTAGTATAGGTGTCCTAAAAGATCAGATATTGAGTTCGATTGACCCCGAAAAGGATGTTGACGGTCTCAAGCTCGATAGCAGATTTTTACACCCCACATCAAAGGCGGCTGTCGACATTCTTAAAGAGGCAGAAACAGCCCTTTCGCTAAAACCAAAATCAGTTGCCGTAGTCGGGGCAACCGGAATGGTTGGCGCCCCTCTCGTAAAAGAACTCAAAAAGGAGGGTTATAAAGTAATTGAAGCTAGCGGTAAAACGGAGAACCTGACGGGAAAACTAAAGACTGCAGATGTGATTATTAGCGCAACCGGAACCCCGGGTTTAATAAATGCAGATATGGTGAAAAAGAGTGCAATTATCATCGATATTGGTTCTCCAAAAGGAGATGTTGACCCGGGAGCCTCGGTTAAGGCAGGTTTCATTACGCCTGTTCCTGGCGGAGTTGGACCGGTTACAATTACATCTCTTCTTGAGAATTTGATTCTGGCAGTGTAAAATACCCCTACACACGCAGGTTACGCTTCCTGGATTACTTCCAACTTGCGGCGGGATAAGGAAGCGGCAAAACATGTCTATTAAAGTTTCTCTAGATCAGCTTTTGGAAAGTGGTGCGCATTTTGGCCACCAGACCCGTCGCTGGAATCCTAAAATGGAGGAGTACCTTTATGGTGATGAAAACGGCGTTCATATTTTTGATCTGACCAAGACAAAACCCCTGATCGAAGAAGCATTGGGATTTTTAACCAAAGCTGCCTCCGAAGGTAAAACAATCGTTATCCTTGGAACCAAAAAGCAAATTAAAGAGAAAGTTGCCGAGGTTGCCGAAAAAGCGGGAGTTCCTTATGTCAACGAAAGATGGCTGGGAGGAACTATTTCCAATTTTCCCCAGATGAAAAGAAGCCTCAAAAAACTTGAGGAGATGAAGGTAAACATGGCTGAAGGAGCTTACAAACGGTATACCAAGAAAGAGAGACTCTTAATAGAGCGCGAAATCGCAAGGCTTGAGAGATTTTTTGGCGGTATTAAAGATTTAACCGATATTCCCCAAGTTCTATTTGTTGTTGACTCCAAGCGTGAAGCCGGAGCTGTAAGGGAAGCAAATACTGGAAAAGTAACAGTTGTAGGGATTGTTGACAGTAACTCCGACCCGGAAGTTTTGGATTATCCGATTCCGATGAATGATGATGCCAGTAAAGCTCTTGAATACGTTTTGGAACTTGTGGGAGAGGCTATAATGGAAGGAAAGAAAAAAATAAAAAATGTCAAAAATTAATATAGATTTGATAAAAAGACTGCGTGAGGAAACCGGGGTAGCTATTATTAGAATCCGGGAAGTACTTGATGAAGTTAAGGGAGACGAAAAAAAAGCATTAGTAATTCTAAAGAAAGAAGGTTTTGAAAAGGCGTCAAAGCGGGAAGGCAGAGAAACCGGGCAGGGAAAGGTTTTTGTCTACTCTCATCATACCGGTAAGGTTGTGGGACTTGTTGAACTCCTCTGCGAGACCGATTTCGTTGCCAAGAATGAGCTTTTTGAAGCTTTGGGAAAGGATCTTGCTATGCAGGTTGCTTCCATGGGAGACAAAACCTTGGAAAAGCAGGAATTTATTAAAGATTCTTCAAAGAAAGTCAGTGATCTTATAAAGGAAGTCATAGCTAAAACCGGTGAGAATGTTCGTGTCGGTCGTGTTTTTCGTGTAGAATTGGGAAAGTAGAAATGGACGAAGCTTCGATACGCGTCAAAATGCAGTCTTCAGTTGATTCTTTGGCCGGAGACATCGGAAGTATCAGAACGGGGCGGGCAACTTCTTCACTTGTAGAAAATATTATAGTTCCGGCTTACGGCGGAACCCAGCGACTGAGGATTATTGAAGTCGGAAGTATCACTTCTCCCGACCCAACCCAAATAGTGATTAGCCCTTGGGATAAAAGCATAATCGGAGATATAAGAAAGGGAATACAGGAAGCCAATATTGGAATGAACCCTTCAATTGACGGCGAAGTGATTAGGATTATAGTACCCCCGCTTACAACCGAAGATAGGGAAAAATTTGTAAAGCTTTTGTCGGTAAAGCTCGAAGGAGGACGCGTCATGATCAGGCAAATCAGGGCCGATGAAATGCATGATATAAAAAAGAAGTTTGAAGCTAAGGAAATTACGGAAGATGAGAAATTTGGCCAAGAAAAAAAAATTCAGGAACTCACGGATCAATTTGTATCTAAGATTGAAGAGATGGGAGAAAAGAAAAAGGCTGAACTCTTGCAGATTTAACTTCTTTGAGATAGAATCTCGACCATGTCGGCTTATTATTCACAACTTGCCCAAAATTGCGATGAGCATGTAAAGGTGATGACAGAAGTTGATTCCGCGAGCGGTAAAATAGTTGGGATTGAAAGTGTGACTCTTCCTGTTGGCGCCTCAAGTCTGGCATGTCCACTTAAAAAGTTTGTGGGAAATAAAATGGAGTGTCTAAAAATTGAGGGGTCAAGTGTAAATTGTCTGATGGACTGTGTGCATAGGATGCCAGAGCGGGTTTAAATTTCTTCCTTGCCGAGTGAGCCTTCTTAAGGGATAATGTTTCTTAGTATGATTACTTCAATTTTGGTTTTTCTGATTGTTCTTTCCATTCTTGTCATAGTTCATGAACTGGGACATTTTATAATGGCCAGACGGGCGGGGGTAAAGGTTGAAGAATTCGGTTTTGGGCTTCCCCCCAGAATTTGGGGGAAACAAATAGGCGAGACACTATATTCAATAAATGCACTTCCTTTTGGAGGATTCGTAAGACTTTACGGTGAAAGCGATGAGGAGAGTATTACAGAAAGCCCCAGGCGGGCGTTCCTAAACAAAAAGAAAAGTACCAGAGTTTCGATAATTGTTGCCGGAGTAATTATGAATTTTATTCTGGCCATAATAGCCTTCGCCATTGTCTATTCATTTTCGGGAATTCCCAGGGATACCCACAAGATAAAAATAGTTGATATTTCTCAAGACTCTCCGGCCTTGACCGCAGGCCTTGTTATAGGAGACATAATTAAAAGAGTTGACGGAAAAGATGCGACAAGTGTTAGTGATTTCATTAAATATGTAGATACCAAACGGGGTAAAAGAGTAGCTATTGAGACGGAAAATAAAAAAGTTACAATCGTTCCCAGAGAAACTCCGCCCGAAGATGAAGGGCCGTTGGGAGTAATAATTACTACAACCGAAATTTATTATCCGCCGGTTTGGCAGAGACCATTTTATGGGATTTATTACGGTTTCAAAGATGCACTATTCTGGGGAAAGAATATACTTCTTGGCCTTTGGGGAGTTGTCACGGGTTTAACAAAAGGCCAAGTTCCCGAGGATATAAGCGGTCCTGTTGGAATTTTTGCGGTCACAAGCGAGGTTGCCAAAATTGGGACCCTTGCACTTATAAATTTTATAGGGATCCTCTCTGTAAATCTGGCAATTCTTAATATTCTTCCTTTCCCCGCGCTTGACGGAGGCCGCCTTTTATTTATTGTAATCGAGGGAATAATCGGCAGAAAAGTCTTACCCAAGATCGAGGCCACGATTCACTCAATCGGGATGATAGTTCTTCTCCTTTTAATTCTGGCAATCACAATCCACGATATTCAAAGACTGATCTCCGCCGGAGGAATTTCGGGATTCATTAACTCAATCGGTAAGTGATACAATAGCCTCATGCGATTATCCGAAACTTTTGTAAGAACCCTAAAGGAAAACCCGAAAGATGCCGAGACAGTCAATCATCAACTTCTAGTCCGTGGGGGCTTTGTCAGACAGCTCATGGCGGGTGTTTATACATACTTGCCTTTTGGAATAAGAGTTTTAAACAAAATTTCCCAGATTGTGAGAGAGGAGATGGACGCAATTGGAGGACGGGAAGTTTTAATGCCCTTGATGCATCCGGCGTCAATTTGGAAGCAAAGCGGGGGATGGGAAAATATTGATGTCCTTTTCAAAGTAAAAAGCCGTACCAAAAAAGATTATGCTTTGGCCCAGAGCCACGAAGAAGTTGTTACCCCGCTAGCCAAGGAATTTGTCCATACACATAAAGACTTGCCTTTGGGAATTTATCATATTCAGTGGAAATTCAGGGACGAGCTTAGAAGTAAGTCCGGAATATTAAGGGGAAGAGAATTTTTAATGAAGGATTTATATAGCTGGCACGTTGATCAAAAAGACTTTGAAGATTATTACCATAAGGCTAAGAGGGCCTATTTAAAAGTTTTCAAAAGAATGGGCCTTACAGCTAAAGTTACCGAAGCTTCAGGCGGAAGTTTTTCGGAAAAAGTTTCATATGAATTTGAGGTTTTAACAGATGCCGGTGAGGCCAATATTCTTTACTGCGAAAAGTGTGACTTTTGTGTAAACACAGACGATATACAAAAATACAAAAAAAGAGAAAGTTGTCCAAAATGTAAGAAGGGCAAACTAATGTCTGCAAAAGCTTCGGAGGTCGGGAATGTTTTTGACCTCGGGCAAAAATATACCCGGGCATTTGGCCTTATCGTCACAAATAAAAACGGCGAGAAGGTTTACCCTGTGATGGGCTGCTATGGAATCGGAATAAGTAGAACCATGGGAGTTATTGTAGAAAAATTCCATGATGATAAAGGTATTATCTGGCCTGCGTCTGTTTCTCCATTTGACGCCCATCTTGTTGAGCTTCCGGGCGGAAGTGGTCGCGAAGTCTATGAAAAGCTGATAGGTGCCGGAATCGATGTCCTCTGGGATGATAGAGAAGTCCAGGCAGGGGAAAAATTTGGGGACGCAGACCTTATCGGAATTCCTGTGAGGCTTGTGGTTTCGGGAAAGACCGGCGGAAAAATAGAGTGGAAAGATCGGGAAAGCGAAAAAACAGAACTACTAACACTTGACGCCGTAATCTCCCGCCTCGGGACAAAGATTTGACCACGATTCCATCTTGGGTGTACTATCTTTAATACACCGTGAAAAAGAAGAAAATCGTTGTAATCGGGGGAGGAACCGGAACCTTCACTATTCTCTCGGGGCTTAAGAAATACAAGAACTTGGATCTTTCAGTAATAGTTTCGATGATGGATGACGGGGGTAGTAACCGCGTAATCAGGGACGAATTTGGCCTTCTTCCGACAAGTGATCTTAGACAGTGCATGGTTGCTTTGGCCTCAAAAGATTCAGATGAGACTCTTAGGAAACTTTTTACCTATAGATATTCAAACGGAGTTGGAATAAGCGGCATGACCTTCGGCAATCTTTTTATGGCGGCTCTAACCGACATTTATAAAGGAGACCAAAAGAAAGCAATTGAAGAGACTTGCGAGATACTTGGCGTTTCGGGGAGAGTCGTGCCCGTTACTTTTGACAAGGTTCACCTGGTAGCGACATATGAGAACGGAAAACAGGTTTTGGGGGAACATGATATTGATGAACCTGACGCAAAACAGGGAAAATATAAAATTACCAATCTTGAAGTAATTCCCAAAGCGGGGGTAAACGGGGATGCAATTAAAGTCATTAGGGAGGCAGACTTCATTATTTTAGGTCCGGGAGACTTCTATACAAGTGTTCTTCCTAATGTGGTAATTGATGATGTCGCGGGTGAAATTAAAAAGGCTAAAGGAAAACTTCTTTTTGTTATGAATCTTATGACTAAATTTGGCCAAACTGCAGGTTTTGCTACAAGCGATTTTCTAAACGAAGTTGAAAAATATATTGGAAGGCGGCCCGATTTTGTCTTAGTAAATAACTCTAAGAAGTTTCCTACCGGAGTCTTAAAAAAATATAAGTCGGAAAACGCCGAGCCGGTTCGGGATGATTTGGAAGACGGTAAGATGAAGATCATCCGAAGGCAGTTGATTTCAAATAAGGTTTATCAAAAACCCCAAAGCGACACGCTTGTAAGAAGTTTGATCCGTCATGATTCGGAAAAGTTGGCTAAAGCAGTGGTTGATCTTCTTTAAGTCAAGATTTAGACTAGGTCGATATGGACCGGGATTGTGTTTTTTGTAAGGTTATAAACGGGGATTTACCCTCGACAAAAGAATACGAGGATGGAGATATTCTTGCTATACGCGATATTAATCCCAAAGCCCCAATACACGTTTTAATTTTAAGTAAAAAGCATATTAAAAATTTGTCTCAAGTTGGTGAAAAAGACATTGGTCTGATCGGTAAAATCAACTTGATAGCAGCAAAGATAGCAAAGGATTTGGGGATCCCGGGGAAGTTTAAGTTAACCACAAACTCAGGGGAATTTGCCGGACAAATTGTCATGCATCTGCACTATCATTTATTAGGCGGATGGAGTAAAAAAGAAGATGTTGTTAGTGAATTAAAAATATGATTGCGGATAAACTACAAACCATGATTGGGGAGGCAATGAAAGCCCACGACGAGGTAAGAGTTTCGACTCTAAGACTTCTTTCCTCGGCATTTAACTACGAAAAAATTGAGAAGCAGCATGATCTTTCTGAGGAAGAAGAACTTTCAGTTATTCAAAAGCAGGCAAAACAGAGGAGAGATTCTATTGAGGCCTACAAAAAAGCAGGTGCAGAGGACCGTGCCGCCAAAGAAGAAGCAGAACTCAAAATTCTCAAAGAGTTTCTTCCCCCGGAAATGGATAACGCGACTCTCACCAAATTAGTAACAGACGCAATTACTCAAACCGGTGCCAAAACAATGGCGGATATGGGGAAAGTTATTGGGATAGTTAAATCTAAGGCCCCGAATGTCGATGGAGGAAAGATTGCCCAGATAGTTAACTCAAAATTAAATGGTTAAAGTCTCCTTTAGCAAACAATCAAATTATGCCGTGAGTGCGGCCCCAATCAAAAAAAAACTTGCTAATTTTTTTGTAAAAATGGGGATAGTATCCGACGCCGAAGTTTCTATTGCAATAGTTGGCGAAAAGAGAATGATGGAGCTTGGCAGAAAATATCTAAAAGACAAAAAACTCCACAATGTTTTGTCATTTACTCCGACTGAGACTAAGGTAAACTTCATATACCCTCCGGGAGGACCCATTCATCTGGGAGAGATAATCGTCTGTTATCATGAAGCCCTGCGGGAGGCAAAAGACGAGAATGTACTAACCGATGAAAAAATATATGAGCTCATTGAACACGGAGCAATGCACTTATTGGGAATCCATCATCAGGAATGACGCTATATCTTAAATACCGGCCTAAAAATTTAGACGAACTGGATCTTGCCGATGTCGGAGAGTCTCTTAAAAAGATTGTAAAATCGGGCAAAATTCCTCATGCATTTTTATTTGCCGGCCCCAAAGGAACAGGAAAAACTTCGGCAGCAAGGATTTTAGCTAAAATTATTAACTGCGAGAGCAAAAACTCACCCTGCGACAAATGCGAACAGTGCCTGAGCATTACCAAGGGAACCAACTTGGATGTTATTGAAATGGATGCTGCATCTCACCGCGGAATTGATGACGTCAGGATACTTCGGGATGCGGTAAAGCTTTCCCCAGCACGCGCAAAGAAGAAAATTTACATAATTGACGAAGCTCATATGTTGACTACCGAGGCAAGTAATGCGCTTTTAAAGACTTTGGAAGAACCGCCGGAACATGTCGTTTTTATTCTGGCTACTACCAACCCCGAAAAATTAATTGAAACAATACGTTCAAGAACAACTTATATTCGCTTCCGCAAAGCAAATTCTAATGAAATAGTAAATTCTCTTAAAAGAGTAGCAAAAGCCGAGAAAATAAAAATTAGGGATGACGCTTTGGAAGTTATTGCCAAGGCCTCAGACGGAGCTTTTAGGGATGCCATAAAAATTTTGGAACAGGTGACGAGTGAAAACATGGAACTTTCAAAAGAATTTTTGGAAGGACATCTGTTTAATGCGGGCAAAATAGACCTCGACGGCTTTATCGGGTATCTAATTAAAAAAGATGCAAAAGGGGGCTTGACCGAAATAGGTAAAATTGTTGCCTCCGGGGTCTCAATTGAGTTCTTTTTACAATCGCTTCTTACCAGGTTGCAATCTGCGCTGCTTTTTAAAGTTGGGGTAAGGGGGGAAGACATAAAAGATCTTGATAAAAACTCCCTGGTTGGATTGATTGAGCTTTTCAGTACCGCTCTTTCCGGAGCAACCGATTCTCCAATCGAAGAATTAACAGCAGAAATTGCGGTCGTTAAGTGGTGCGGGACGGAAGCCAGAAGTGAAGTACCCGTAGTTAAAGGTGAATTAAAGGTTGCAGAAAAAAGCGGGGAGAATCCGGTTCAGGTTTCCGTACCCCAGAATGGAAGTGGCATGGAGGTGAATGACGATGCCTGGAAAATGATTTTAGCAACGGTAAAACCGATTAATGCTTCAATTGAAGCACTTCTTAGGGCCGCCAGACCTGTTGCCTATGACGGGCGTACCCTTACACTGGGAGTTTTTTACAAATTTCATAAAGAGCGGTTGGAGGATGCACAACACAGGAGAGTCTTAGAAAGCATTGTTGCGGAAGTCTTAAAGTCCCCCACAAGAATTATTTGCACTTTAGTAGAACCCCCTCCGAGGAAAATCATTGAGGAGGCAAAGCACGAGCCGGTTTTGACGGAGGGCGAGGATAAAGATATAATCAAAGTCGCTGAAGAAATATTCGGTAACTAAAAATGTTTGACAAATTTAAACAACTTGGGGAATTAGCCAAAATGAGGCAGAAGGCTATGGAGCTTCAGAAGGAGCTTGAGAAGATTATTGAAACTTTGGAAAAAAACGGCTGGCAGGTTTCGGTTACCGGGGATCAGAAAATCCGCTACATTAAAAAAGACGGGGAAGATCTTAAGGATCTTGTCGATTTAATAAATGAGGCTATGAAGAAAGTTCAAAAAGAAAGTGCGAAGAAAATGATGGAAATGGGCGGAGGGTTAAGCGGTCTTCTTGGCGGAATGAAGTAATTTAAGTTAAAATAACTTCGTGAGGATAGCCAAACCAATTCAAGCATTAATAGAGTCTTTTCAGAAGCTTCCCGGCGTGGGGCCGAAATCTGCTCAAAGGCTGACTTATTATTTACTCCACGTTCCCCAGGGCCAACTTGATGACTTTGCGGAATCGGTTTCCCGACTGAAAAAAGAC
>Ga0209518_1000614_pt1 | contig 44766 bp, 42 predicted proteins | sample RifGroB1_FD_183993 | JGI IMG/M metagenome (GOLD analysis project Ga0209518, IMG submission 183993) | Groundwater microbial communities from Rifle, Colorado, USA - Groundwater B1 (SPAdes) (version 2) | ecosystem: Environmental > Aquatic > Deep subsurface > Groundwater | place: Rifle, Colorado...
ATCTCTCAAAGAGGCGCAAACTTCAATTCCTGCCTCCTGAAAACAGAAAAATATTGATTCTCATCGTTTAATGCTGGGAATACCAGCAAGAGAATTGCACTTCCTCCAAGACGGGACTGCGGATTCAAATCCAAACCCCCTAACCCCCTTATCCTTAAGTCTTTAAGGACAAGGGGGAGTCCTCCGTGATTTCATCCTTGAAATCAAGTCGGACGAAGAAACCCCGCGTCCTGCGGGGGGAAAAAGTTTTTTGACTAAAAAACAACTCATTGTTTTTCAATTTCTTTCTCCCCTTCTTTTTCTAAGAGAAGGGGTCGGGGGTTGAGTTCCCTGCAAATCACGATGATTTGCAGACCCTATTTCCAAACCTAAAACCATTTTCCCGACCTTTGTCAGGTGGTCACTGAGCACAGCCGAAGTGACACCTCGACTCCGCTCGGTGTCCGAGTTCATTTCAATAATAATCGACGGCCTGATTAAATGTTTTTTTTGCTTTAGGAGTATTCAACAATACTTCACTAGTGCATAAATTTGAACCATAAAAACCCTCATATTTTAATATCTCATGAGTTTCTTTATCTTGAATTGCATAGCCATAATTGATTTTTAGTAGAATTTAAACTATTGCTATGAATTTTTGTCTCGCTCTTTCCCCCCATTTTTGGCTGAGAAACAAGTTTTCCAATATCATCGACTCAATCATCGGCAAGCTTTTTCCCTTCTTTGAGAAGAGTTTTTACTCCTTTATACGCTCCAAATCCTAATGTTGCAATATCCAGAGTCAAATCTACTTTTTCTCTTGTGTCCTCAGACAATTCCAGAAAATCATATGCCTTATCCCTGAGATACTGACCACTCATGATATCAATGGCTGCCCTGTCTTCCAGTTCACCCCCGCTTCGTCATAGGCGGTGTTTCCCTTTGCCTGATTGTGCGTGATCGTTCCCGGTCCGCATGCGCCGGATGAAGCATAAACTGAAAGTTGATTTAAAAGGATTTGTTAGATATATTTAGAAATACCCTATGTATTTAGCAATAGAAGAAAGAGAGATTAAAAAAAAATGACGATTCAGAAAAAAGACCTGAAAAACCCGATTGCCGAAGGCGCTGAGGGAATAATTTTCGAGTGGGAAAACAACACCCTGTTAAAAATTTTCAAAGACACCTCGGATAAACAGGAAAAACAGGCAAAGGCTGAGTTGTTAATTCATAAAAATCTCCCCGACAATGTGATCCGCCCCATTGATCTGGTTTATGACGGAAAAAAAAATTTTCTCGGCTATCAGATGAGACGGGTTGAGGGAGAAGAGATCCGCAGACTCGGCAATAAAAAATTTGTTATTTCCAATAATATTACAAAAAAAGATATTCTTTCTCTTTTGATTCAGATTCGGGATACGCTTCAAATCCTCCACCGCGAAGGTGTTTTTATCGGTGACTTAAACGACCAGAATGTTCTTTTCGATCAAAACTTCAAGGTTTATTTCATTGATGTGGACAGCTGGTCGGTGGACTCCTACCGCTGTACGGTTATTATGGAACTTTTTAAAGACCCGCTTCTGGTTAGAAATTTTTTTGATGAAAAAACCGATAGCTACGCCTTTAGTATCCTGGCTTTCAAAAGCCTCACCCGCCTTCACCCATTCGGCGGAGTGCTGGATCCGGATATTTCAATGATGGAGCGGATGAAAAAAGGGATTTCAGTAATCGACAATCCCAATGTCATTATTCCGAAAAACATTGATTCATGGAATTTTTTCTCTCCTGAAGTCAAAGACCTTTTAAAAGAAATTTTTACCAATCAGAAAAGGATTCTGATGGAAAAACCCCTTTCCGATTTTCATAACAATCTTTTTCAGTGCTCCCAGCATGAGGATTATTACTATGCTGATTTTGATCAATGCCCCGTCTGCTCTCAGGGCGCCGCCATTGTCCAGAAACCGGCTGAAAAAACAGCTCCCAAAGGAACCGGCATTCCTTTCCGCCTTCTTTTTTCACACCCAGAGATCAAAATTCTTTTCAATGAAAACTGCTGGCTTTCTGAACGGGAAGAAGTCAATTTCAGAACCATTGGTCTGAAACTCCCCTTTGAAAGCGCTACTTTTTATGAAAGCCTCAAAAACAGCGCTCTCATTGTAAAGAAAGAAAAATTGATGGTTCAAAATCAAAAAACTTCCTATGAATTTGAAAAACTCTTAAACAGCCCAGCTTTGGCTAGAGAGGAAAGCGTTTACTACATCAGCCGGAATTGCAGCCTGACCGCATTGAAAATCAGGGAAGAAGGAAATTCTGAAAAAACGCTGGAGAAAGTTTCTTTAAACTGCCTATTCAATGTTTATGACGAGAAAAACTATTTCATCTTAAATTTTTCAGAAAATAAAAAAATAGCCAGTCTCTCTGGTATCAATTTGGAAATCAGCCTGAAAGGAAAAATTATTCAGTACGGCATCCACTTTGACCCAGTTGAAAATCAATGGCTTTTTACCGCCGAAAACGACAGCGGCGTTTTCAAAACTTTTGTCTTTGGAAAAAGCAAGATTCTTTACGAAAATGAAAAGAAAAAATACATCGCACCTCTCAAAAATCTCTGTTTCTATGGAAATGTGATTTTTGAACCAGGTGAAAAAGTCATCTCAGGCTTCAATTTTCAGAAAAACGCTTCCAAAGACTTTGAAGCTGAGCCTGTCAGTGAAGAAACCGAACTGATCCGAAGAGGCAGTAAATTTATTGCTGTCAATCAACGGGAAATCTACGAGATAGGGTGATTTTTATTTTACTTTCTGAAAAAACATTTGGGTTTTTATTCCCTGTTCTTCCGTGGTGAGAATCAGTTCCTGATCAGTCAGTTTTTCTATGATGGACGAGTCTTCTTTCATGGTTTCAGGCGTGACTTTTAAAAGATTTCCCTCTTTTTTCCAATTTGCCGTAGTGCCGCCCATAGACAAAGTGCTGTCTGTCTTGATTTCGAGAAAAAGATCTCCAGGGGCAGGGGTAGATGTGCCGTTGACAGAAATAGTGACCGCTTTCCATTTTCCGATCAGAGGGTCTTGTGAGGATTCTTTTTTACATGAAAACAAAGCGGATATTAATAACAAAGAGAACAGGATAATCAACCCTGATTTTTTTCGTTTCATTGAACTTCTCCTTAGTTTATGATTTCGAAATGAGAAAGAACCAATTAAATTTAATATTTTTATTATTTGTATGACACAAGTTTTTTAAAAAAAAGTCTTTCAGGGTTTGTTTTAAAAGAGTTTGCTACCTCCTTTCTTTTTTTATAATTTTATAGTATTGAAATATAATAAAAAAAAGGGGATCAATATGGGCGAAGGCTCCTTAAACAATTTTGTACATACGATGATTGATGAAGATATTAAAAACAATAAATATCAAGGGAGGGTGCATACCCGCTTTCCCCCTGAACCAAATGGTTATCTGCATATCGGACATGCAAAGTCAATCTGCCTGAATTTCGGAACCGCAAAAAAATACGGAGGTCTTTGCAATCTCCGGTTTGATGATACGAATCCAAGTAAAGAGGAAACCGAGTTTGTGGATTCAATCATGGAAGATGTGAAATGGCTGGGGTTTGACTGGGACGACCGCCTTTTTTATGCTTCCGATTATTTTGAGCAGCTTTACCAATTTGCCGTAAAACTGATTCAAAAGGGAAAGGCCTATGTGTGTGAGCTTTCTCCTGAAAAAGTGAGAGAGTATCGGGGCACTTTAAAAGAGCCTGGAAAGGAAAGCCCTTTTCGGAATCGAAGTATTGAAGAAAACCTGACTCTTTTTGAAAAAATGAGAAAGGGAGAATTTCAAGACGGGAGCAAGGTGCTTCGTGCAAAAATAGATATGTCTTCTGGAAATTTAAATATGAGAGACCCGGTTCTTTATCGAATCCAAAAATCCGAACACCACAGGACAGGAAACACCTGGTGTATTTATCCGATGTATGATTTTGCTCACGGGCAGTCTGATTCAATTGAAGGGATCACCCATTCGGTCTGTACTCTTGAGTTTGAGGATCATCGTCCCCTTTATGAGTGGTTTCTGAAAGAACTGGAAATCTATGCTCCGCGACAGATTGAGTTTGCGAGACTAAACCTGACTTATACTGTTTTAAGTAAAAGAAAACTGAGGGCGCTGGTAGAGGGCAAATTTGTTTCAGGATGGAACGATCCTCGAATGCCGACCCTTTCAGGAATCAGAAGGAGGGGTTATACACCTGAGGCAATCAGAAATTTCTGTGATATGATCGGTGTTTCGAAAAGCAACAGCACAGTAGATTTTGCAATGCTTGAATATTGTGTCCGCGAAGATTTGAATAAAAAGGCTCATCGGGTTATGGCTGTTTTAGATCCAATAAAGGTGGTCATTACTAATTATCCTGAGGGACAGACAGAGCTTTTAGACGCTGAGAATAATCCTGAAGATGCAAGTATGGGGAGCCGGAAAATTCCTTTTTCAAGAGAAATTTATATTGAAAGAGACGATTTTATGGAAAATCCTCCCAAAAAATTCCACCGTCTTTTTCCGGGAGGGGAAGTCCGGCTCAAATTTGCTTATTATATTCAATGTCAGGAAATTGTTAAAAATGCTGACGGCTCTATTAAAGAAATTCTTTGCACCTATGATCCTGAAACCAAGGGGGGCTGGTCTTCTGACGGGCGGAAGGTAAAAGGGACGATTCACTGGGTTTCAGCAGTGGATGCTTTAAAGGCGGAAGCCAGGCTTTATGATCTTTTGTTTACAAAACAAAATCCTGATGAAGTGGAAGAGGGAAAGGAATTTACCGATTTTTTAAATCCGCAGTCTTTGGAAATAAAAACAATTTATGTTGAAAACACATTAAAAAACGCAGAGATCGGGCAGCGCTACCAGTTTGAAAGAAAAGCGTATTTTTGCGTGGATGTTGAGAGCAGAAAAGATGCTCTGGTTTTTAACAGGGTTGTCAATCTCAAAGATTCCTGGATCAAAATTCAGGGAAAAGAAAATCCTTAAAAAATCTTATTCAACCCTCATGGATTTGAAGTATGGAAGAGAGCGCTTTTAGCGTTCTCCTCCCGATCAATTTTTTCCATCTGAAAAATTTTGCATCTTATTTTTGTCATGAAAGAAAATCTCATTATTATTTATATATAGAAAGATTCAAAGAGTGAAAAAAGAGGATGCAATGGCTGGGTTTATTCCGATCAACAGTCTTTCAACCAACGAGAATATCACACACAAATTTGATGAATTTGAAACGGTTCTCAATTTACTTAGCTGTGAGATCAACAGTGTTCATCCCAAAAAAAAACTTCTTGAAAATTTGAAATATCTTTTGAAAATCATTCATGAAAAAGAGTTTCGGGATCAAAAACTCAAAGAAGGGCTTTTGTATAAGCTTCTTGGAGACTATTATCTGACAGCGGGGCAGCCGTATGCTGCAAGAAGCTCTTTTGAAAAAGCTCAAAGTATTCTCAGCTCTTATCCATCGCTCTCTTTTCTTCATCTTGAAGCAATCGATGAGGAAAAAATTAAAAGTTTTTCTGAGCATCAAGCATTAAATCCTGTTAAAAAATCCTGGTTTAAAAGATGGAGAAAATAAAACCTGCCAAATAAAAGACATGGAAAGTCAGCCGTATGAAGGTAAAATAATACATTCAGGTAAAAACAAAATCAAAGACATACTTTATTGCATTGATAATCTAGTGTATTTTAAGTACGAAAAAATCTGGCACAGAAAATGAAATATATTTCTTATCAGAGAAAAAATGTGGAGGTTTTCAATGAAAAAGATAATAATAACTTTAACGGTCGCTGCTGCTTTTATTTTAGGAGCTTGTGCTAAAACAGAAGCGCCTGATCTTCAGTCTGCTTCTGGAGATTCAAAAGGGGTTTGTTATAATCCTGGAGTCAATGCGTTTGGATCAGATTTTCAAAGCTATTTAAACAGTACCGGCAACTCGGATCTCACAGGATTTGGCGGTTCTACTTCTAAAACAGGCGATTGTCTTATTGTGAATGAGCCTGTAGTATTTATTCACGGAAACGGGGACAATGCGTCCGGATCAGCAATGCCGATGGGCGGCTGGGTCACTTCAAGAAATTATTTTCTGGCAAACGGATACAAATCCAGTGAACTTTATGCTGTCAATTACGGTCTTTCTGGAGCTACAAACGCAGCTTTAAACTATCATACTGCAGCCAATATCAGTAAAATCTATCGGTTTATCGTAGCGGTTAAAAATTATTCCGGTAAAGCAAAAGTAGATGTGATTGCTCACTCATTGGGAGTTACATCAGTCAGAGCAGCGGTAAAAGGCGGAACTTATAAAGAATATACAGGAACATCTGTTTATCTTGGAGCTTCTATCAATGGTATCGTGGATACTTTTGTAGGGATTTCCGGAGCAAACAGAGGATTGAACTCCTGCGGATCTTGGCCTTTAAATAACTGGACACCAACCTGCGGACCTACAGGACTTTCTATCAATAACCCATTCTTAGTCGCAATCAACGGGGGATCTGCTTCTATGTCCTATTCATACTGGACATGGTCTTATGTACCAAATACTCTTTCTATGAAAGTCGGTTCATACACCTACAGCATCATGTCTTATGCTGATGAACTGGGATGTCTGCCTGTAATGCCTACTTACTGCTATGTCTATGCCAGACACACATCTTATCTTGACGGACAAAATGGAGGATTAACCTTCTATTCTTATCCTTACGGACACATGGGAAATAAAGAGCAGACAGCTGCTAATCAGCTGAAAATGGTTAAAAATCATACAACCAACTAAAATTGTGAAACTGTAAAAAGTAATTTGCGAAAAAGCTTTGAACTTGATCCATTAAAAGCCTCCTGGTGTTGAAAGCGCCGGGGGGCTTTTTTATTTTTGGGCAGGTTCTCAAGAAAATTAAAATCAGAGAAATAATATTTTGAAAAATTTAACTTGAAATTTTTAAAAATTTCTTTTTTATTAAAAGAAAGTTATTTTTTCATAGTAGAATTATAATATTTTATTGTAATCTTTATGAAAAGAATTGCCGAAATTATATTATTAACCGATAAAAGGTTTTAATAATTACTGAAAGGGTTTTTGGATGTTTATTAAAAGGATTTTGACACTCATATTTTTTCTTTTGGTTTCTTATTCTCTTTTTTCTCAGGATATTCCAAAAATCATTCCAAAAGATAATGATCCTGTAAAAACAAAAGAGGAAAGTCAAAAAGAAGAAAAGAAAAATTCAGATACAGAGAAAAAAAATACAGATGAAATAAAAAAAGAAGAAGAAAAAAAGAAAGAGATAAAAGGAACAGAAGAAACTGTTCAGACTGAAGAAAATAAAAAAAATGAAGTTCAAAAAGAAGAAAATAAAAAACAGGAAAATAAAGCTGATTCTGAAAAAAAGTCAGATAAAACAGTAGAAACAAATAAAAAAAATGAAATAAAGAAAGAGCAGGAAAAAAAAGAAGAAAAAAAAGCTCTTGAAAATATTGAAGATAAAACAGACAAAATATTGTCTCAAGAGAAAAAAACTGAAGAAAAAACATGTATTCAAGAAGAAATCACCTGCCCTGAATGTCCTGAAATCAAAACGGATAGTTTGAGCTATTCCCAAAAAAGTGTGATTGAATTAGGCGGCGCAGGCTGGGTTGAGCTGAAAGGTCTGAAAGGCGGTTCTCTTTCTCAAAGAATTTGGATCAGTCCTTTTGTTTCTTACTTTGTCTTGGATTATTTTTTAATGGGGATAAGAGGTGATTTTGACTACAGTTTAGATAGTAAAACTTATGTTATGGCAGCTTATTATGTGGTAGGGACAGCTTTACCTCTTACTGAGAAACTGTTTTTTGTTGTGGATATGAATTTAGGATACAGCAAGAATTCATCCAGCAGTTCTAATTTATTCAGTTATGGGAATGAAGTCGGAATTAAATATGAGATCAGCAAGCATTTCTTGCTGGGTTTTACAGCAGTGTATAATTTTTATACTGATTTTTCGACAGAGTATTTTAACGATAAAATTAAAGCGATGATTAGTTTTTCAGGCTATTTTTAAAACTAAAGGGGGGACGGCGGATGTTATGTAAAGACGCTGAAGAGTTAATTAAAAACTATAAAACAGGTTCAATAACAGCAGATAACTTTCTCTTATTGATTCAGCATACGAAGGAGTGTCCAAAATGCAGGGCGCTTTTTGATTCGGTAGAATCCAGCTCTGCTCAGGGTGATGAGAATGATGTGACTCTGGCAATTAAAAGAATCTTTCAAAGCTATCAGAAATTTATTAAAAAGAAAAAACAGGAAAATCGGTTTTATACTAAAAAAACTTTTTATATAATTTTAAATATACTTTTTATTTTATTTGCGGTTGTCGGAGTTTTAAACGATTTTTCTTTTAATAATTTTTATATGTCTATAAATTTATTTATGCTGGCAACCACTCTTTTAACGACAGTGATGTTGCTCGTAGTTGAAGACTAAAAAAAGGATGCAAGCATGGAAGTGAAGAATATTTTAGTTTTAATCATTTTTCTTATCCTGACTTTTTTAATCAGTTGGTTTTGGGAGAAAAAAATCTCGAAAGATAAAAAAGAAAGAAGGCACGGGGTTGAAAAATTCTTCTTTTTAATTTTTGGAATGGCGGCAACTTTTATTGCTCTGGATAATTGGATGAATATCAGATCCATTCCCGGTTCAGATGAAACTAAAGTAATCAATCTTGGTATTACAAGTATTGAAGGACTCAGCTGGTGGGCAGTTTATGGTTTTATGACTGGAATTTTTCTAGGCATTATCCTTTTATTCCGTCTCTATAACCGGATTATGCAAAATATTAAAAGATTTAACATTATTTCTATTTACCATTTCTACAGGATGCGCTATCCAGGCATAAAGAATTTTATTACTCTGATTGCTCTATTGAGTACAATGGTGTATATCCCTTTGATTTTTTATCAGATTAAAGTGATTAGCCTTTATTATTTTCCAGCACTCAACCAGTATTTAGGGATCGGCATTGTCAGTTTATCCTTTATTTTGATTTTCCTTTATACCAGCAATAAGGATTATAAACTTCCGTACCTGATCTTTTTCTCTCTTTTCCTGATTTGGTTTGTATTGGGATTTGTGAATAATCAGGAACAAGCGAAAGAGGTTTTTTACTCAAAACCGGATTTAAAAGTCTTTGGAACTTTGATATTTCTGGGACTTTGTTATTACATTTCTCTTCCTAGAAATTTCTCTACCTACACCAACCGGAAAATTGACACTTTGAAAATGACTGTTTTGGGAAAATCTCTTTTTTTAGGAAGCTTGATTTTTCTTTTAATTTTGTTTTATCTTCTTCCAATCGGCGGCTGGACTCTGAAATCTGATGTTTCTTAAAAAAATTTTCTATTGATTTTAAGCTTTTCTGTGGCATTGCCTCAGCTTTTTGTTATTAAAACAGCGGCTTATGAAGGATTTAAAAAATATACTCTTTTCTCAAGAACAAAAGCGACGATCATTTCTTCCTTTTTATTTACAGGATTTATTCTTTTAGGTAATTTCCTTTCCAATAGTGTGGATCCGCTCAGATTTAATTACTCAAATCTTTATTTAATTTCACTGACCTATGTTCCCATTCTTTTTCCGTCTTTTATCGGCGGTTTTCTTTTCAAAAGGGCAAAGACAAAAAGTTTTCTTTTAAGTTATTTTGCAGGGGTCATAGTCTGGTTTTATTTTAATATTACTGATCCTATGCTGGGTTTTGTGTTGGATCTTGGATTTGAAATCCCTGTCAATTTAGTGACTCAAACCTTTTTTCCTTTTATTGTTTCTTTGGTTTTTTACTTGATTCCTATGCTTTTTTCAAAAAAAGAAAGCATGATGGCTATGGGACTGACAGATCCTGAGGAATTAGTTATAGAAAGCTTTATGATCGATACCAAAAATGAAAGAATGAAATCGATTCTTTCCGGAGCGGATATCTTAAATATGTTTATTGTATTTTTTGACAACCGGGCAAAATCTTTTAATATTGATTTTCTTACTTACCGTACTAAAATTGCGAAAAGCAGAATTGTTGCTATTCTTGAAATACTGGAGCAGAACGACTGGATCATCCGTAAAAACGGATTTTATCAATATAAGCCTCAAGGAGAAGAACTAGAAAATAATCTGGCAAAATTAGTGGCAAGTTATAATACGATCAACACTATTTTTAGGAAAAAGGTAGAGGAAGATTTTGAAGAATATAGAAAAGGAATCCTGAAAAAAGCTCAGGAACTGGATACTCAAATCAGTACGATCTCTCTTTTAAATGAAGTTTCAGAGCAGTTTTCAAAGATTTTTAAATTTGAAACCCTTTACCGGAAAGTGGCTGAACTCTGTGTTCAAAACCTTGAATTTGAAGGGGCTGAAATATTTCTGGTACATACGGATAAAAAAGAGAAGACCCATACTTATGAGCCGGTTTCCATGTTTTACTCTAATTTCCAGCATTTGATTTTTTCATTGGAGCTATATAAAGAAAAAGTGGATAAAGACAGCGCACGGCTTGAATTGTTTGAACAGGTTTTAACCGATAAAGTATTGATTGTTAATAATCCTCAAGATTTAGAAAAGATTAAGAGCCTTCCTGAATCATACTCATCGCTGGTATTGATCGCGATTTATCAGGAGAATGAGCCTTTTGCGATTATTCAAACAGGATATACGACTGAAGATAAAATCATTGGTACCCAGGATAAGCAAAAAATTGATTTTCTGATCAATAACCTCAGTCAGAATATTATCATTATTTCATTGTATGAAAGTTTGGAAGAAAAAATCAATCAAAGAACGGCTGAGTTGCAGAAAACAAATGAGAGTTTGGTTCAGTTTAACGAGAGCTTGAACCATTTAAATAAGGAAATCAAAAGAGAAATGGTGGCTGCCTCTGCTATTCAGCAGGCTATGTTTCCTACTGACTTTCCTTATACGGATCAAATCGAGATCGGTGTTATTTTAAAAGCAATGCCTGATTTAACTTTGAGCGAGGATGAAAGAAAAAGAATCCAGATCAGCGGAGACTACTACGATGTTTTTGATATTGGAGAAGGCAAGGTAGGGGTTATCATAGCCGATGTAACTGGGCATGGTATTCCTTCTGCATTGATTACGACGATGTCGAAAATCTCTTTTTACACTCACTCCTTTCAGGGTGGAACGACTGCTGAAATCTGTGACCGTGTTAATAAGGATATTTTTGAAGCCCTTGGAGTGGGGGATACAGGGTTTTATGTCACTGTTTTCTTCCTGATTTATGATGCCAATACTGGAAAACTTGAGTTTACCAATGCGGGGCATGACCGGGCTATTCTGATTAAAAAAGGGTCAAAGAAAAAAGAAGAACTGGATACCCAAGGGTTTTTTATTGGTTCTTTTGACGGCGCTATTTATGAATCAAGCGAAATTTATCTTCAGGAAGGAGACAAATTTGTTCTTTACACAGATGGAATTATTGAGCTGCGCAATCCGGAAGGGGAATTCTATGAGGATAAATTCTTTGAAAAAGTAATGGAGTATAGTGAAAAAAATCCAAAAGAAGCCGTTCAAGCTCTTTTTGAAGATATTGAAACCTTTAGAAATAACGCTGAAATTAAAGATGATCGTACTATTTTAATTTTTGAAGCAAAAAAAATAAAAGATCCTCAAAAAAAAAATGAAAAAATAGAAGAGAAAACAGAATCCAATCAGGATAAAATTGAAGAAATAAAAGCGCGCTATCAAAATCTTTTAAAGAAATTTAAAGTAAAAGAATTTGATCAGGAAATGGAAAATGAAATCGAAGATTTGATCCCGAAAATAAAAGATCCTTATCTTCTTCATTATATCAAAGGATTTATTCTGGTTAAAAAAGAGCTTTTCGAAGATGCTCTTAAAGCGCTTAAAGAATCCGAGGCGATTAATCCTGATTATGCTGAAACACTCAATTATTTAGCCTTTGTTCATTTTAAATTGAAAAATTATTTAGAAGCAAAACAATACTGGGAAAAGGTTTTAGAACTGAAAGAAGATAGTGAGGCTGTGAAAAAAAACCTTGAGATTGTATCTAAATTAATATGATGCAAAAAGCAATATTTCATCTTCATACGCATTGTTCAAAAGATGCTTCTATCCAGCCGGAAGCGCTTTTGGATTTTGCTCTGAAACATGATATTAAAATATTGGGGGTTACGGATCATAATTCGATTCAGGGGGCTTTAGAGGTTCAAGAGCTGGCGCTTAGAAAATCTTCTGCCGTAAAGGTGATTGTAGGTTCGGAAATCGCTACGGAGTCAGGAGAAGTCATTGGCTTGTTTTTGAAAAAAGATATTCAAAGCAGAATGAGTGTTTTAAAGACAATAGAAGAAATTAAAAGTCAGAACGGTCTGGTGTATCTTCCTCATCCTTTTGATACATTGAGAAGAGAGAGGATACGGGATAAGTCTTTGATAGAGCAGAATGAAAAATGGATTGATGTGATTGAGGTCTTTAACAGCCGCTGTTTAAAAAGGAAAGATAACCGCAATGCGGCTATTTTTTCAGATCGTTTTCAAAAACATCAATTATGGGGAAGCGACGCGCATTTTCTTTATGAGTTAAAAAACTGTATTGTAGAAATGCCTGGTTTTGAAAATCAAAATGATTTTTTAGAAAAATTAAAATATGCGAAACCAATAGCAACAAAAAAGTCATATAGAGGTTTTTTACAAAGTATTCTAAGAAAATATTTGTTTTTTTAGACTATTTTAATATTATTTTATGATACTAATAAAAAAATATCAGTTTAGAATAGGAGAATAAAAATGGCGGAAACGCTTCAAGAACTTATTAAAAACAATTTAGAACAGATCCGGCTTTTGTATCTTCAGACTTTTGAAGAATTGACCAATAATCAAAGTAATATTGAAATGATTATCAAAGATGTTTTAGAAAAAAAGATTAGTGAAAGCACGGCTATTGAAAGGATTTCGGATGCTGTGGATTATGCCGAGAAACTCCAGAAAGGGTTTTCAGAAAAAATGAGGGCAAATCTGAACAATCTCTTAAGTATTTTCCCAGAAGCAGACTCAGCTGAAATCATGTCGATCCGTGAAGAACTTGAAAAAATCTATAAAGAAATGGAAGAAGGCGTGAATAAATTCGTCGAAAAAGTGAAAGAGCTTTATAAAGTATAGTTTTATTTTTTGGAAAAAAGGAAAATGAATATTTTAATTATAAATGGAAGTGCAAAGGCGGATAAAGGTACGACTCAATTGATTATTAATCATATTGAAAACAATTTAAAAGATGATACAGTCAATATATTTTATCCAGCTCAAAATATAATCAATGAGTGTATTGATTGTAAAAAATGTTTTACAAATATAGGGAATTGCATTTTTGAAGATGACATGGAACAATATTTAAAAGAATGGGATAAAAGCGATCTTATTATACTTGCCTCTCCCATTTATTCCTATTCAATGTCTTCTCATTTGAAAAAAGTTTTGGATAGGATAAGACCACTTCAGACTGGCAAGTATAAAATGAATGCAAATGGAGAGTTTTCTCCGATAACGAGAAATAAAAAAAAATTTTCATTCTTATTGATTAGTACCTGCGGATTTCCTGAAATAAATAATTTTAAAGTAATTGAAACATGGTTTGACAGTTTTATTGATCAGTATGAGAATTATTATTCCGCAGGAAAGATTTTTTTGCCTGCTTCTCAAATTATTTTTTCAAGTTCATTTATTGAAAAATTTAAAAAACAGATTGAAAAAAATATGGCAAATATAAAAACATTAAATTATTTTGAAATTAAGAAAGAATGGATTGATAAAAATGAGTTTTCAAAAATTTTAACAAAATACAATGCATTTGTTGAATAGAGTGGTTAATCCCATCAATTAAAAGGCGGGAAATTTCCCCGCCTTTTTTCTATTTTGCGTTTTTATTGTCCAAGTATTTAAAGAAATCTCCCTTGGTAGAAAGAATCAGTAAATCTTTTTCATTTAAAGTGGTCAGATAAGTTTCCATGGTTTTTAAGAAACGGTAAAAATCTCTTGCGTCCTGGCTTTGGTTATAAGCTGATGCAAAAATTTTGGTTGCTTCTGCATCGGCTTCCCCTATGATGGTTTGTGCAAGTTTGTAGGCCTCTGAATCAATTTTTTTAAGCTCTCTTTCCTTGTCTCCCAAAATCTTTAAAGCTTCTCCCTGTCCTTCTGATCGGAATTTATCAGCGATTCTTTCCCGTTCAGAAATCATTCTTTCAAAGATTTTCTGCTGCACTTCTTCGATATAGTTGATTCTTTTGAATCGGATATCCAGAAGTTCGATACCCAGATCTTTGGTTTTCAAAGCGGCGGCGGCTAAAATTGTTTTTGCAATCTTGTCTCTTCCGATTTCGATTTTTAGGAAACTGTTTTCCTGTTCATTCAAATCTTCATTGATTTGAGGAGTCCGGTTTGTGGATCGGACGATTTCCGAAAGATTTTGATTGGCAATCGCGTTTCGGGTTTCACCGTCTAAAATATCGTCGAGTCTGGTATGAGCGCCTCTTTCGTCTCTGACTCTCTGGAAAAAGAGGAGGGGATCGGAAATCCTCCATCGGGCATAAGTATCGACTTTAATGTATCTTTTATCTTTGGTGGTGATTTGATTCGGATCCCCATCCCATTCCATATAGCGTTTATCGAAAAAATGGGTGTCTTGAATAAAAGGAACCTTGAAATGAAGCCCGGGTTCTGTAATCGGGTTCCCGACAGGTTTTCCAAACTGAGTGATAATCACCTGCTCTGTTTCGCTGACTTCAAAAGTAGAGCCCATCAGAGTGATAAAAAGGAAGAAAAGAATGACAAAAAAGAGGATTGTTTTTCCTTTGCTTTGAAACATATTATTTACCTCCATCCTGATTTAAATTTAAGTAGGGCAAAATACCGCCTGTTTTATCATCCACAATCATTTTTTTTCCTACTTTCTGAAGGACAGCGCCCATGGTTTCAAGATACATCCGCTGCATGGTGACTTCCTTTGCTTTCATATATTCTTTGAATAAAGCGTTAAACCGGTTGGCGTCTCCTTTGGCTTTGTTGATCCGCTCCAAAGCGTATCCTTTGGCTTCTTCAATGGTTCTCTCTGCATCTCCTTTGGCTTTCGGGATGATTTTATTGTATTCAGACCAGGCTTGATTGATCAGTTTTTCTTTTTCCTGCTGAGCTTCATTGACCCGGTTGAAAGAAGGTTTGACTTTATCGGGCGGATTGACATCCTGTAAAACGACTTGATCGACTTGAATTCCCATTTCATACTGGTTGGTGATTTCCTGAAGTTTCACGGTGACAAGGGTGGCGATTTCCTGCCGTCCTACGGTGAGGACCTCGTTGACAGTTCGGTCTCCAATTACTTCCTGCATAAGAGACTCAGTCACATCTCTCAAGCTTGAGGTGGCGTTTCTGACTTTAAAAAGAAACTGATAAGGGTCTTTGATCCGGTATTGAACGATCCACTCTACATTGGCAGCGTTTAAGTCTCCTGTGAGCATGAGCGATTCATAGGTGTAGTCGCCAGTGTCGTATTCTGTATTGATACCGGGGTTTAAGGTTCTGAATCCGAATTCCATTTTCAGCTGTCTCTCCACAGGGACTTTCAAGACATCTTCGACTCCAAAAGGAATTTTAAAGTTTAATCCTGATTCGACCGTTCTTTGATATTTACCAAATCTTAAAACCACTCCCACTTCTTCGGGACTGATGGTAAACCACGAGGAAAAAATCAGTATCAATGCCATAATTGCAATGATGATTCCAATGATTTTCTTGAAAATATTTCCTGAACGGAAATTTTTAAAATTAATTGGACTTGCTTGATCCATAACTACCTCCATTTTATTTTGTTAATAACCTATAAAATATAAAATTTTTTATACTTATTTCCATGAAAATTCTTCCCATTTTTGGATTTTCTTCAAAAATTGCGTAAATGCGGAAAAATAATATTTTTTTAAGCTGCTGTATTTTTATTAAACCGTTTCTAAAAAAATATCAACTCGGGCACAAAGCTTTTTAACAACATATGATGTCCTATTTTGGTTTATATTTTTTCAGGTAGTAGGATAAAAAATCTTCATACGCATAGCCTAATTTTTTGACTTTCAAAAGCAGTTGATAGGCTTCTTTTTGTTTTCCGGTTTCTCCCAGCGCGATAGCGAAATAAATGAGTGTATTGGGTTTATTCTGAAAAACTGTCTCGTATTTTTTTAAAAAGGTGAGCGCGGTAGAATAGTTTTTTTCTACCTGGCAAAGAATATAGGCGGTGATTTCAAGAGCGGATAAAAACTCGGTTCGAGAATAATCTTTTTCTTTTTCTCCGTATTGGTAAAAATAATTGAGGGTCTCATAATAGTCTTTTTGCTCATAATAAACGATCCCAATATAATAAAGGTAAACAATTTCATTTGGATTGCCTTCAAGAATTTTCCGGTATATTTGGACAGCCTTCTGATTTTCTTTTTCTAAGCGGTAAAGATAAGCAAGGGTGGGGAGAAAAAAATTATTTTGAGGATAAAGAGAGTATTCCAGTTCATAATGTTTCAAAGAAGACTTGTAATCCTTTTTTTGATAATAAAGATATCCCAAAAGTTCATTGAGTCTGATAAAAAAAGGCGCCAAGCTATAGGTCTTTTCAAAGAGGGTTAAGGCTTCTTGATAACGGCTTTCACGGTAGGCAGTCCATGCGTCTTGAAAGAACGAATAAGCTTTTTTGAGCTTTTCCTCGGGATAGTTTTGACTCAGTTCTTTTGATTTCTCAAGGTATTCATAAGGAGTCAAGTCACTTTCTTTTTTAAAATTCAGGTTTTCAATCTTTTGTTTTCGAATGATATTCTGAAACGCAAGATTGTAGTATTTCAATTCCCCTTCTCCATGATACCAGGACGGCCAGATTTTTTTATAAGCCGGACGAAAAACATGAGTTGTCAAGCCTTCAAAGGCTCCTTCCACATTATGGAAAAACTCATGCACCAAGATAGGCAGATTCAAAACACTGGTGGTGAGGGTGATTCCGCCTCTCATCTTTTCAGAGGTGAGGAAATAAGGGGTCAGAATCAAGGGAGTCTTACCGCCGAATCCAAGGGAGTAATAGCCGTTTTTCCCGTAGGGAATATGGGTTTCTTCAAAAGGATAAACAAAGACAAAGGTATCAAAATCATTTCTTTTTGAGTAATAGAGACGAGTTGGAAAATTTTTCATTGTATTGAGTTCCGGTTGGAGAATCATATGGGTTTCTTCATTGTTTTTTGATTTCCATTCAATGGTTTTCAAATCAACCACACTTGAGTCAATCCATTCGTATTCAAAGGAAAAATCATATTTTCCAGCTGTATAATAATAATAAATTTTTCTAAAAAGCTCAAAAACGGGAAGATATTTTTGAATATCTTCTTGATTCATCTGATATTCATATTTTTTATCTTGAAAAAAAGCCTTCGTTTCTTTTGCAAAGACAACCAAAATCCGATGCACAGGAAGGTCATCAGGCACTGGATTTTCTTCAAAAAAATGGAGGGCACGGACGATGATTTCAAGATTACCCCTTTCAAAATAAATTGCATACTTACCAAGACCGGAGCTTAAAATACGGTCTGATTTTTCAAAAAAATCAAAGGCTTCATTGATTTTATGGGCTTTTTCAATCCCGGCATCGTAATAGGTTTTGACGAAAAGATATTTAATCCAGTCTGCAGAGTCTGAGGGATGGGAGGAAATATAACCTAAAATCTCATCTTCATGGGAAAGGAGAAGGTCGGTTTGTTTTTCTTTTGCGGCTATGTCTGTAAAAAGCTGGTAAACAAAGATTTTCTTGTCATTGTCTTTTTCAGGATAATGAAAAGAGTCTAAAAGGACTTCTATTGCTTCTTTGATCTGTCCCGTTTCTTTCAGAGAACTTGCGAGATACCAGCGGGTAGTGAGTGGATAATAGGAATCAGGCACTTTTTTTAAAACGGGGATGGCTTCCTCATGCCTTTTCAGTGTGACCAGAGTCAGCCCATACCAGTAAGGAAGATAATCTTTCGACGGGTCTTCGTTATAAGCCGTTTTAATATATTCTAAGGCTTTTTCATAGTTTTTGTTTTTCCATTCTTCAATAAAAAGCTGATAAGCGGTTTTGGCTGAAAAAAGACTTCCTGCCGTAAATAAAAGAAATAGAACAATGATTGTTTTTTTCATATAAAATCCTTTTTGATCGATATTAATACAAAATAAAAATATAATTGAAAATATTAAAAAAACAGAGCTATTTTTTCTTCTATATTAAACTGATTATAAAATGACCGCCTGTTATTCCGGTTTTTGCTTGCAAAAGACCGGAATCTGTAAATTAAAATAATTATTTTCAATAGATTCCCGCCTTCGCGGGACAGGAAGGGGTCGTTTTTTTGCAATTTAAAATCATTTCAGTATAAAAAGAAATAAAAAACTTTTTTGGATTCTTTTACTTTTCTTTTTAAAAACCCGTTTCTTTCACCTTCTCTTATGGTTAAATTTTTATTTATGAAAAAATCAATCATTCGAAATTATGATGCTGCCTACAAACACCTCTTTGACTATCCGGGGATGGTCCGGCAGCTTTTAGAAAATTTTATCGCCATGGACTGGGTCAAGTGGGTCGATTATGAAAAACTTGAAAAAATCAATGCCTCTTTTATCCGCAAAAACTACAAAAAAAAAGAATCCGATGTGATTTATAAACTCAATTTTCAGGATCAAACCGCTTATCTTTACCTCCTTTTAGAGTTTCAATCCACTGTTGACCCCAATATGCCGTTTCGAATCCAGTCCTATGTCAACGATTTTTACGAATCCATCATCAAAAAAGAAAAAAAAGATCGTTATCCCATTATTTTTCCTGTCGTTATTTACAACGGAGATAAACCTTGGAATGTTCCAGATAATATTAAGGATAAAATCGAAGTCCCCAAAGACCCCAAGCTTTTACCTTATATTCCTTCTCTCAAATACTTTAAAGTGATTATCAACGAATTCAAAAAAGAATCGCTTTTAAAAATAAGGTCAATTTTATCCAGTATTTTTTTGATCGAACAATTGGATATCAAAGATTTTAATACACAATTAGGTCAACTGGCTAAAATCATCAAAGAAGAATTGGATCCGGATATCATAGAAGCATTTCAAAACTGGTTCCAGCGGTTTATTGAAAGCGAAGAGATTCCCGATATTCAAACCCTGATCCATGCAAATGAAAAGGAGGTAAACACTATGTTTGCAATGACTGTAGAAAAATGGAAAAAACAGCTCGAGAAAAAAGGTGAAAAGAGAGGCGAGAAAAAAGGTGAGAAAAGAGGGAAGATTGAAGGGAAGATTGAAACGGCGAAAAATATGCTTCAAAAAAAATATGCGATTCAAACGATTGCAGAACTCACAGGTCTTCCCTTAAATGAAATTAAAAAACTGATTTCAAAGGTTTAAAGAACCTATAACATATTCAGGCTGTCGATTATTGTTTAAATTAACTCGGACACCGAGCGGAGTCGAGGTGTCACTTCGGCTCCGCTCAGTGACCGTACTGCTCTGATTAATAACCAAAAAAAGCTATGAAAGATTGCATAAGAAAAGACAACTACCTTTTCTAATAAACTTACAAATATCAATGATAACAAGGTATAGTTTTCAATAATCGACAGCCTGATTGATATCTCTCATTTTTTTTTATACTTTTGTGATAATTTTTCCAATCAATTCAGCATCAGATTTTTTAAGGGTGGGGTAAATCGGAACCGAAATATTTTCACGGAAAGCTTTTTCCGTTTCAGGAAATTCTTTTTTTTCCAGTGAAAGGAATCGGTGAATCGGTGTCTGAATCGGTTTTCTGGCATCTATTCCGTAATTTTTAAAAAGCTGGAGAGATTCTTCGATATCTAAGCCTGATTTAATAATATAGCGGTAATACGAAAATTTCCGGTCGATAAAAAGCGGCTGAGTTTCTTTCCCGGCTATCTTCATCTTGCTGTCATAAAAATCCGCTATTTTTTGTCTGGATTGAATCAATTCATCGATTGAAGTCAGCTGGGCGATTCCCATAGATGCTTGAAGATCACTCATATAAAAAGGATAGGTTGTTTTTTGGGTTTCAGATGGCTCATCAGCGCTTAAACTTATCAGTCTTTGGTAATCTTCAGGATTCTGACAAACTACTGCTCCGCCCGTTCCTCCGGTTGTGATGAGTTTGGTTGCGTAAAAAGATAAAAATGAAAACTCAGCCCGGCTGCCGGATTTTCTCCCTTGAAATTCGCTTCCAAAAGACTGGGCAGCGTCTTCAATCACAGGAACTTTGAAAGTGGAATACTTTTCAGTGTGAATAGGCTGACCGAAAAGGGGTACTAATAAAATAGCCTTGACCCGAGGGTTCATTTTTTTTTCAACCGCCTCAAATGAAGGAGCATAATCGCCTGCTTCCTTATCCACCACCACAGGTTCGGCCTGAAAATAAGACAAGACATTTAAAAGCTTCAAAGGAGCATAAGAGGGCAGAATAATCTGATCTCCCGGTTTAATATCCAGGAGTTTTAATATCAGAAAAAAGGCAGTCAGCCCCGAGGAAGTGGTTTTAACAAAAAATCCGTTCAAAGCGCTTGAAAGACTTTTTTCAAACTGGCGGACTAAGTCTCCCGGTCCGATATAGTCGGTAATCATACAGTTTAAAGTATTTTGAAGCTCATTCTTGCGGATCGTAGGCTTGGAATGAGGGATCAAATTATTGATTAAACGGTCAGCCATTCGCTCCGCCGCTCATTTTAATACTTTTTAAAAATGCGCCGTTGGTTTTATTCTGCTGGAGTTTATCTACTAAAAGTTTCATAATATCAGCAGGATCTGCTTTTCTGGTTCCAAATTGTTCTCTTAGATACCAAATAGCTCCAAGTTCGTTTTCAGGAATCAGGAGTTCTTCTTTTCGGGTACCGGATTTAAAGATATCGATTGCAGGGAAAATCCGTTTTTCAGCCATATTCCGGTCTAAAATAACTTCCATATTTCCTGTTCCCTTAAATTCTTCAAAAATAACTTCATCCATCCGGCTTCCTGTATCAATCAAGGATGTACCGATAATGGTCAAGCTTCCCCCGCCTTCAATATTTCTGGCAGCGCCAAAAAACTTTTTCGGACCGATCAGGGCTTTTGCATCCACCCCTCCTGAAAGCACTTTACCGCTGGCAGGAATATTCTGGTTGTACGCTCTGGCAAGACGGGTGATAGAATCTAAAAGAATCACCACATCATAACCGGATTCAACCATCCGTTTTGATTTTTCAAGGACAATCTCAGCAACATGGCAGTGGCGGTCCGGTTCCTCATCAAAAGTAGAACTAATGACTTCGCCTCGAACCGATCTTTGCATATCCGTTACTTCTTCGGGTCTTTCATCTATAAGCAGAACAATCAGATAAACTTCAGGGTGGTTTTTTACAATTGAATTGGCAATATCCTGGAGAAGGATGGTTTTACCGGCACGGGGAGGCGCGACAATCAAAGATCTCTGCCCTTTTCCGATAGGAGCAAAGAGATTTAAAAGCCGGGGTGCGATCCGGTTTGGTTTTTCTATATCTTCAAGATTGAACCGTTCATCAGGGTAAATCGGGGTCAGTTCATCAAAGTTTTTTCTTTTTTTATGCTCGCCGACCGTCTGATAGTTGACACTCACAATCCGGGTCAGAGATTTAAACTTGTCTTTTTCATCCCCTCTCGGGTCTTTTGAGAATCCGGCAATCGTATCGCCGCTTTTTAATTTCTGGCTTTTGATAAAGGAAGGAGAAACATAAATATCTCTCGTGCTTTTCATATAGTTGAAGTCCGGCTGACGGATAAATCCAAACCCGTTTTCCATGATTTCCATAACACCGACAATAAAATTGAAGTTCTGCCTCTTCATCTGGGTTCCGAGAATATGGAAAATTAAATCCTGTTTATTGAAATGATCGTATTTTTGAACGCCGATCGCTTTTGCCAGCGAATAAAGCTCTGCAAAGCTCTTTTCGTGAAACATTTTAATTTCAGAGTTTAATTCAGGATAAACAACCGCTTCTTCCTGCCCTCTGGAATTGTTTCCATTTCTTCTGACTGTATCTGTGCTTTCCAGACGAGTTTCCTCATTGATTTTTTCAGTATCGAGACTGGAATTGTTTTCCGTATTTTTTTCCAATTCTTCAGAAACAGAGCTCATACGATCACCTCTTCTATGATTTTAAAAATGAAAGATTTTTGTTAAAAAGTTTTTTTATCAAGAAATTTATCTGCAAAAAAAATTATCCTTTGGTTTATTCAGGAGTTTGACACTGAAATATAAATGCATTTTTTCTTTGAGTACATTTCATTTTGATTTTTCGCGGATTTTCTCTATATAAGTTAATTCATTTAATCTGTCAAATCCAAATAAAAAATAAAATCTTAGCAAGAACTTAAGTTTTAACTAGGATTTAATTTTTGGATTATCTTTCATGAGTGGAGATAAGGGGAATTGAACCCCTAACCCCCTGCTTGCAAAGCAGATGCTCTCCCAATTGAGCTATATCCCCATTTTATGATAATTAAATATACCTAAAAATAGAGAAACGAGCAAATTTATTTTTAAATTTTCTCAAAGAACTTGGATTGGTTGAAAATATACTGAAGTGACACCTCGACTCTGCTCGGTCTCCGAGTTCTTTTAAATAATAATCGACAGCCTGATTAGGATTTCATGAATATATTTATGAGCTGTTCGGAATTCAAGTAAAATCAGTAATTTTGAAAAAAAATGGCTACAAAGATATAGTGCCCCATGAATATATATAAAATATTTTATATCAATTACTTAGATATTCTAAAATGCAAGTTGGGTTAAGGATTTTTTTTCGTCATTTTTTTTATGCAACTTGGGTTAAGCCTTTCTACTGGGCTGAAAGTCAATTTTCAGATGGGGGATTCTTTTTTGATCAGCCCTTATGCAGGTGTGAAGCTGATGTACCAAAATTCAGAAGATAGTCTTGAATTTGGAATCAGCATCGGAATAAAAAGGTAGGGAAGGACTTTCCAGACCAACCCTATTCCAGCCCTACTAGAGTTTTTTCAGCCGGCCAAGTGACTGAAAATTCGTAAAAAATGATTTTCTTTTCCTGGGGCGCTAGAGTAAGTTTCCACTGGAGGATTGATTTTTCATCTTTTTCACTGTATTCCGGTTCTGATTTTTCAAGCTTGACTTTAAGCTCTGAATTTTTTGATACGGGCAGGGGCTCAAAAAGAAGGATTGAAACCGGCTGGTTTTTAAAGTTCTGGATCGTTGTTTTATATTTAAAAACAATCTGTTCCTGATTATTTGTAAATCCTTTTGAGGCTTTGATACGGTTGATCAGCTCCCGCTCCACCTGAATACTTTCGTCTATTCCCATATAAAGGCTCATTTTCTCGCCTCTGATAGTCAAAGGCATTGCTGAATGCCCGATGAAGTCAAAATCATGATAAACCGATACTTCCCCGGGTAAAAAAGGGTATTCCCTGTCATTGACCGCTGTGGCTTTGATAAAAGCATGGGGAGCTTTTTTCGGCATCAGGATATACTCAATTGTGACAGGAAGAGTGATCGTATCAATCATTGTTTTTTTCCGGCTGCCGTCTGGATTGACCGTTTCTTTTTTGGGAATCAGAAAATTGACCGCTGTTCCTCCCGAATTTTTTTGAACCAGAGGCTTTGGCTCGCTCGCCATAAATCCGTCGGTTTCATTCAAATCGATAAACCAGGTTTTGATTTTAGGAAGACTTGCCTCATGAGAAGGATTGGAAGTAGAAAGAACCAGATCGATTTCTTCCCAATTTTCCCCGGTGGACTGGCTGACCCCCGCATAATAACCGATTTCCATGCTCGATGAAGAAACCAAAAGCCTTGCATCATAGAAAGAATTCCAGGAAGCGCCAGGAAGAATATAATTTAAGATCAGCCTGATACTGCCTGCTTTTAAGACTGAAAACTGAATTTCCGCTGCCAGAGTGTTTTTTTTCTGACCGCTTCCTAAAAGATTGATTTTTCTTTGAATCAGGTTCTTTTTTTGAAGAAGATTTTTTTTCTCATTTTCCAATTCAAAAAAAACAGTTAAAATTCCAAGCTCGCTTTCCTCAATTTCAGTAAAATGGTTTTTGAGAGAAAGGACATTGGTCTTAGCAATCCCGAAATCATAAACCAGTGTTTCCGTAAGATGATTTTTCATGGATAAAATATAGTTTTTATCTAACAAAAGCCTTTTTTGCTTGGATTCAACCTGAAAAATCTCATCTGAAACGCCGAGCATCTCCTGATTGAGTTTCTGGAGGGGACCGCTGAAATCTTCTTCTAAAGCTTCTTCACGGATCTCGATACCGTCGATTTGAATGATCCCTTCCCCAAAAGCTTTGACCCGGAAAGAATCCTGGTCTGCCGTGGGGGGAACATTTTCAAAAACAAAGACTGTTTTTTCCGATGAGAGATCCAATAAAGCCTGACGGGTAATCTGCACCTGATCAGGATAAACAACTGCCTGTACTATTTTTTCATTCTTTTCCATTTTTTTTCCTGCCTATCGAAGTCCGTAAACTGTTTTATCTTCCGGGTAATCTACTGTAAAAGAAAAATAAATTTCTTTTTCTTCATTCGGTTTCAATTTTATCTCCCATCTCACCACCCCTTTATCATCCAGCTTCTGGTGAACCGGGTTTGTTTCAACCAGCTTGACCTTGATCTGGGAATTGGAAGCGACCGGAAGCGAATCCAATACAATCACATCAATTTCCTTATCTTTATAACTGGTAATGGTTGTTTTATATTTGTATTCAATTCTGGTTTGATTTTGAATCATTCCTTTTTTGCTTTGAAACCGGTTTAAAAGAAATGTTTTCACCTTGATTTCTTCATCTCTTCCCATAAAAAGCTTGAGCTCGTCGCTCGGCATTACGGTTTTCGGGATAGAAGATTTTCCGATATAATCCATTTCATGAAAGACAAAAACATCTCCTGAAAGGAAAGGATAAAGATTGGTATTGAGCATTTTAACCTGAATAAACGCATTTTCAGCTATTTGAGGCATAATAATAGTCTCAATTTTAACTGGAAACCGTTTCTTGTCAATTCCTGTTTTTTTCCATGTACCGTCTGAGCCGATGCTTTCTTTTTTCGGTATTTCAAAAGACACATTCAACCCTTCCGATAAAACAGAAGAAAGATTTGTCTCAGAAGCGCTTTCCCCTTCCCCTTCTATCTCCAGAGGCGACTCATCGAAACAGGCTATTTCTGTTTTCAAGACTTCTGAAGAACAGATTTCATCATCCAGATCCATCCTTTCTTTTTCCTCAGCCGGCATCTCCACTTCTTTTTCTTTCCTGAAAACACTGGGGGAAGAACAGACTTTTTTTTTCTCCATTTTTGGAGACATTTTTCTTAAAGGGGGATGATAAAAATCAATAAACCATGTATCAAAATCAGGCAGCGATGCGCCCGCTGAGGGGGTAGCGCTGGAGAGGGAAATTTTAATATCTTCCCATTCTTCGCCTGTTTTTTGAGAAATTTTAGCAAAAGAAACCATTTCTAATTCCTGCGTCTTAAAAAAAAGCCTGGCTTCATAAAAAGGAACCCATGAAGCACGGGGCGCCAGATAGGAAAGTTTAAGACAAACACTGCCTTCTTTCTCGCAAGACAAGGTTACTTCACAATGCTGTAAGGTAATATGCCTGCTCTCTTCCACCATTTTCTGGTCATGAAGCAGTTTTTCTTTTTTGATCTGCCAGGAACGCTTCTCCTGGATTAAAGCGGTTATTTTCTCATCATGCGCCTTTCCAGTTTCTTTGACAAAATGCCTTAATTCTTTGATATCATTTAAAGCCGGCCGCTGATAATCAAAACCAAGAATCTTGTTATCTGTTTTTAAAACCAGTTTTTCAAAAAGCGGAAAATAAGAGCGGTAAATCTTTTCTTTTTCTTCCAATAATAAAATCGTTTTATTTATTTTTTCCAATTCATCATCAATAGCCCTGATTTTTTCGTTTGCCGTTTTTTCTTTTTCTTCAAAACGGATTTCCTGTCCCTCAATTCTGACTGGAACACTTCCCTCTCCTTTGACTCTTATTGAATTGGCATACAGAGTAGGAGGAAGATTCTGAAAAAAAACACGGTTTTCCCCTCTTGTAACATCCATTATAATTTCACGGGTCACCAAAGCTCTGTCTTGATAAACGACAGCTTCAATTATTTTTTCATTCATGGCTTATTCTCATCTTATCAATTTGATAAGATAAATAATAATGGATTTCAAATAAATGACAAGATTTTTTTTATTTTTTACTTTTTTTAACCGAACTGACAAACCAGTCCAAAATACTATGAAGAATAGAAGGGAAATAAATCCCAGCAAGAAAAGTAATTCCATAGGCTATTTCAAAGTCTCCGGGGGCTTCGACAAAAAGAAATCTCAGGTCTTCAAAATCAATGTCGGAATAATACCAGTAAGCCAGAAGTCCCAGAAAATAGAAAAAATAAATATAGACGAGCCGGGTCAGGATTCCAAAAATGAGCGAATGGGAAATCCCTCTGTGGCTGAAAATTTTAGAGTAAGGGTACCAGATAAATCGTAAAAAACCCCAGTTAAGCTTCGATCTGTTTTTATGAAGATCCAAATCAGGGCTGAGCATAAAGGTAGAAAAAATATAGCTTCCCAAAAACAGATAGAGGCAGTTTTTCAAGACATCTTCATCCATCTGGTCAGCCAAAAGATTATAGCTGAAAACGACAGCAATTCCTACAATCAAAACTAGAATATTAAAAAAATCATGTGTTTTCCCAGACGGCATTTCACTTCCTGTTATCAATATTATTTTGCGCTGCAAAAGAAAAAAAGGGAAAAACCGCCATTTAAAATGACAGTTTATCCAAATTTTGTTTTTAGAACCAGCCTTTATTTATTAAAGTTTTTTTCCAAATCATCCATATCACTGGAAACATCTTCTATAAAATCATCAATTTCCTTACTCATCGCATCAATAAACGAATCCATATCCGCCACCTGGTCTTCTATCGAAGAAAGGCTTTTTTGGGTCTCATAAAAATTCTTTTTCACCAAAGGATTTTTTTTATATTTCTTGAAAATATTGGCTGAAAGATTATACCAGCCCCTTCCCTGATTAATGCTTTGAAGATAAAGGTCTTCCAGTTCTTCCTGCTCAGCCTTGCTCAGTTTCTTTTTCTTTTTCAGTTCAGCCAGTCTTTTCGCATTTTTTTTCTGCATTTCAGCCATTTTTTCATTGGCTCTTTTCATAGACTCTTCAGCATCATTTTCACTGATATTGCTGTTTTGTTCCTGAAATTCCTCGTATTTTTTTTCTTTATCTTTTTTTGCAGCGCCTTTTTTGATCCCGTCTTCCGTAGTTGAGACATCTGCCTCCTCGCCTCTTTTGACCATGGAAGTCTCTTCGTCGCTTTTGACTTCTACCGCCCCTTCGCTGACTGTGATGTTGGATTTTCCGTTGTCCGCCACCGATACCATAAAATCGGTCCCTCTGACTCCCGCCACTGCGGTAGGCGTATAGACCCGGTATCCTTTTTTATCGTTTTTAGCGGTTACCGTAGAGTTCATTCCGCCTTTGATCACGCCGAAAGAGTACTTATTTTCTCCAGTTGAGATTTTATTAATGATAATAACTGAATTCTCATTGATCTGCACCAGAGAATTGTCTGCCAGTTTTACCTTTACCATTGCTTTTTTATCGGTCTGAATGGTTTCCCCGCCGTAAAGCAGCATGTTTTTCTTCAGTTTGGACACAGATTTCTCGCCTTCCAGCTGAACCGTAGCTTTACCCAGAATAAAATCAATTTTTCCAATCGGCTCTTCACCCCCAAAACCAACCGATGAAACAATCATCAGTGAGAAGAGTAAAATGAATAATTTGAACGCTTTCATAAACAACTCCTTTAAAAAAGATTAAGTTCATATTTTTGAATCAAAAACTTAATAATATTAAAAATAACACAAACGAATGAAAAAAAAATTTTTAAAAAGGATTTTCTTCAATCGTTAAAACTCTGATCATTTCTGCCACATCTTCTGCTTCTTCATCCGCTTCCACAATAAAATGAGCGGTTTTTTCATAAAGCGGGATCCGCCTTTCATAAACTTCCTGAATTTCTTTTAAAAAATCTTTTGATCCCGTTAAGGAAGGACGGTCTGTCTTGTCTTTCAGCCTTTCATGAATCACGGAAAGACTGGCTTTCAAAAAGACTACCAGAGGAATTTTTCGAAGAATTCTGCGGTTGGTTTCTTTTTCAATAATCCCGCCGCCGCAGTCTAAAACCCCTTCTTTTTTCTCAAAAGACTTTAAAACTTCAGTTTCAATTTTTCTAAAATAATCCCAGCCCTTTTCTTGTACAATCTGATTGATTGATTTGGCTTCTTTTTTTTCAATTTCCTGATCCAAAGAATAAAACGGAAGGTCAAGCTTTTGCGCTAAAAGGGTGCCGACCGTGCTTTTTCCGCATCCCCGGTAACCGATTAAAGCAATTTGTTTTATAATTCCTTTATCCATTCTTTTGTGTCAATCTCCAGTTTTTCACTTTTTTCATCATTTTTCAAGACAACTCTGACTATTCCTGCCTGCAAAATAAATCTTTTACACAAAACACAGACCATGGAATGCCCGAAAAGATAAAGAGTCGCACCAATGCAGCTTTCCTCTCCCGCCTGAATGATCGCATTCTGCTCTGCATGAATAGCGCGACAGGTTTCATAACGGGTACCGCTTTCTATGTTATTTTCAATCCGATAGCATTTTCCTCTTTCAAGACAGCTTTGCACGCTGTGAGGAGGTCCGTTGTATCCTGTTGCCTTGATTTTCTTTCTTTCATCCACAATCACCGCTCCTACCTGATTTCGAAGGCAGGTAGAACGGGCTGCTGTCATTCTGGCTATATTTAAAAAATATTCATCCCAGGTTGGTCTTTCTTTTTTTAAACTCATCTTTTTCTATTTTTTAATCTTAAAGTAGCCGACTACCAGCATAAAAATACCGATAATCAATGCCGCCCATCCTAAAAACGACATCATTCCGCCGACTTTCCCCAAAAAGGATAAAATCCCGAATACAATAAAACCCACTCCCAAGCCTTTGTTTTTCTTAAAGGAAGCCACACCCGCAAGAATAAAAACACCACCCAGAATATAGGGCATAAATAAGAAACTGGTAAGCAGTTTCGCGAAAAAGAGAATAAAAGCAACAATAATTAAAAGCGCGCCTCCGGTAAATAAACTGGCGACTTGTTTTCTTTCAGACATAATAATACTCCTTTCTTTGATCAATTCAATTTTTTAATCCTATTAAATATTAACATGTTTTTAAGAAGAATAAAAAAAAATTTATTCTATCTTTTGAAATTAAACAGTTAAAGGATTTAATTTACTTTTAAAATTGAATTTGTTCTTTTTATATAATGATACACAACTGAATATAAAATGCAAAACTGTCATTCCGGTTTTTGTTTGCAAAAGACCGGAATCTAAATTTAAAACACTTATTGTCAATAGATTCCCGCCTTCGCGGGAATGACCGGAAAGGGTCTTTTTTTTGCAATTTAAAATCATTTCAGTATATTTAAGAAATAAAGCTGAAAAAATAGATTAAGGATTCAATATGAAAAAAATCATTCCTGTTCTTTTTGTTTTTACCTTTCTTTTCTCCTGTGAAAAGAAAAATGAAACAACCGATGACAATTCAATAGTCTGCTGCACAGCTCTTTGCATTTCTACAATCGGGACTTACAGTTTTATCCACCAGACCACCCAGCAGGAAGTGGGAAAAATAGAAACCTATGCAGGAATTTTTCAATTCGACGGGGTCTTTAAAATCACACAAAGGAACACAAGCGAGATTTTATATGAAAAAACCTTTACCGCCAACAATTCCTTTAATTATTATCTGGATCAGAATAAACTCCAAAGTTATGAGGGGAGCACGGTTTTGGTCACTATCACCGTTACTTCATCTCCCCAATATCAGGATTTCTCAGGAAATTATGATCTCAATGTAACCAAAAACACAGTCTGTTGTACCACCTGCTCCTCATCGGCAGATCACAAGACTCTCACATTGACACCCAGAAATTAAATAATTAAAGAGTGATTTTCATTCAAAGCAGCAAAGCAGTCTCTGATCAGATAATATTAAAATCTTTGAGTTTTTTTCTGAGCGTATTGCGGTTCAGATGAAGGTATTCGGCCGTTTTACTCTGATTGTAGTCGAATTTTTTTAAAAGCATGTTTAAGACAGTTTTTTCCATAAAAGAATCGACCTGTACTCCTTTTTCAAAAAGCACATTCGCCAGACTTTCAATATTTTTTTCAATCTGGTTCAGATAGAGTTCTTCCGAAGAATCCAATTCTATGCTGCCCGCTTCCAGACGGTCGCTGTGGCAGTGAATCGCGGCACGGGTAATAATATTTTCAAGCTCCCGAATATTTCCAGGGAAATCATAGCTTTGAAGCTTCTCAAGGGCTTCCTGAGCTATCCCGTTGATTTTCAAGTGATGGTTCTTGTTGATATTTTCAATAAACCGTTTCACCAAATGTGCGATATCTTCTTTTCTATCCCGCAGAGGAGGCAGATGAATCCTCACCACATTGAGACGGTAATAAAGGTCTTCTCTAAAAACACCCTGCTTGATTTCTTCTTTCAAATCCTTATTGGTAGCGGCAATGATCCGGACATTCACCTTGACAGGCTCGCTGCTTCCCAGCATCATAATTTCCCTTTCCTGCAGAGCCCGCAAAATTTTGACCTGAAGATGGGGAGGAAGTTCTCCGATTTCGTCCAGAAACAAAGTTCCGTTTTCAGCCTGCTGAAACTTTCCGGCAGTCCGTTTCACGGCTCCCGTAAATGCCCCTTTTTCATATCCAAACAATTCGCTTTCCATTAATTCCGATGGGATAGCACCGCAGTTTACCGCTACAAAAGGCGAGTTTCTTCTTAAGCTGTAGTAATGCACTGCTTTAGCGATCAGTTCTTTTCCTGTCCCGCTTTCACCTGTAACAAGAACCGTAACATCTTTTCCGGCTACCTTTGCAATCTCTTTATATATTTCCTGCATCACCAGAGAATCACCGACAATCAATTCGTTTTTAAACGAAGATTCTACTTTGGCAGAAGATTCTTTATCTGAAAGATTGAGAGCGTTGAAAATCACGGTTTTCAGTTTTTGAAAATCAAAAGGTTTAATTAAGTAATCATAAGCTCCGTTTTGAATTGCATTGATGGCATTTTCAAGCGTACCATGAGCCGTGATAATGATAACCGGAATTTCTATTTTATCTTTTTTGAGTTTTTCCAAAAGCTCAAGACCCGATAATCCGGGCATTTTAATATCGCAGATAATGAGGTTGAAATCCTTTTCAGCAGACAGTTTTTCCAATCCTTCTTCAGCGCTGTAGGCAGAAGAGATAGCAAGCTGTTCAAAAACTCTCTTAAAAGAATAATGAACATTTTTTTCGTCATCAATAATCAGGATTTTATTTTTGCTCATTTTAACTCATGATCCAGTTCTTCTAAAAGTTTTTTTGCTTTTGAAGAGATTTTTTTAGGGATTTCCACCTCTACCTGGACAAAAAGATTTCCTCTTTCTTTCCGGTAATCAATACTCGGCATTCCCTGTTCCTTGATTTTGAAAAACTGGTTGTTTTCAGTAAGGGAAGGGATACGGAGCTTCACAGCATTATTATCCAGATTGGTCAAAGTAATTTCACCGCCCAGAATCATGGTTGTATAGGACACTTTGATTTTTGTATAAAGATCGCCCTGCTTTCTTTCAAAAACAGGATGAGGCTTGACATGAACCTCAATATAAAGCGAGCCTCTCGGTCCTCCGTTTTTCCCGGCTTCCCCTTCATTGCTCATTTTCAGACGGGTTCCATTGTCTATCCCTGCCGGAATATTGACTTTGATTTTTCTTTCTTCCACCACTGCACCGCTTCCGGAACATTTTTTACAGGGGTTTTTTATCGCTGTTCCGCTTCCGCCGCATCTTGAACAAGTCTGACGGATCGTAAAAAGCCCCTGAGAAATAACGGTTTCCCCTCTTCCGTTACACTTCGGACAGGTAACCATATCTCCCTGATTTTCAGTTCCTTTTCCATTACAGACAGAACACTCTTCCTTCCGGTTCATTTTAATAATTTTTTCAGCGCCGGACAATGCTTCTTCTAAAGTAATCTCCACTTCCACCAGCATATCCCTGCCTCTTTCAGGCTGACGGGTATTCGAATTGGTTCTTTTTTTTCTGGAGCCGAAAAGCCCTCCGAAACTATCAAAAATATCTTCAAAATCTCCGCCGAAAATATCTCCAAAATCGAATTGAGAGGAATTAAACCCTCCGCCGCCTCTATGACCACCACCCATATTCTGGCTGAAAGCGGCATGACCAAACTGATCATACATTTTCTTTTTTTCAGGATTACTTAAAACTTCATAAGCTTCATTCACTTCTTTAAATTTTTCTTCGGATTCTTTATTACCCGGATTCCGGTCTGGATGAAACTGCATTGCCATCTTCCGGTATCCTTTTTTAATTTCATCAGGGGATGAGCTTTTTGATACTCCAAGAAGTTCATAATAGTCTTTCTTCATTGCTAGTCCTCTTCTCTATAAATAAACCATTCAAGACTTTATCTTAAATCATTTCTTGATAGAAAGAAAGCCGCAGATTTTACACTGCGGCTTTAAAAACAAAAACTATTTGTCTTTGTCATCCATTACTTCATAATCCGCATCCACCACTTTTTCATCATTCGCAGAAGATTGATTTTCTGTACCGGAATTAAAATTGTTGGGCTGCTCCTGATTCTGCTGACCGCCTGGATTCTGCTGATAAAGTTTTTGTGAAAACTCCTGCATTGCAGTCATCAGATTGTTGTAGCTTCCTTCAATTCTTTCTTTCTCATCCGTTTTCACTGCTTCTTTGACTTCCTGAATCAAAGCTTCAAGCTTGATTTTCAGCTCGCCCGGTACTTTGTCCTGATTTTCTTTCATCAGTTTTTCAGTCTGATAGGCAAGACCTTCCGCTTTATTTCGAAGCTCAACCATTTCTTTAAACTTCTTGTCTTCCGCCGAGTGCATTTCAGCTTCTTTGACCATGTTTTTAATCTCGTCTTCAGAAAGTCCGCTGGAAGCCTGAATCCGGATGCTCTGCTCTTTTCCTGTGCCAAGGTCTTTTGCAGAAACATGAAGAATTCCATTCGCGTCAATATCAAAAGTAACTTCGATTTGAGGCACTCCCCGAGGAGAAGGCGGAATACCGATTAAATCAAACTGACCAATCAGCTTGTTATGAGCTGTCATTTCCCTTTCACCCTGAAAAACACGGATTGAAACCGCTCCCTGATTTTCTTCGGCAGTGGTAAAAATTTGGCTTTTTTTGGTAGGAATGGTTGTATTTCTCTCGATCATTTTTGTAAAAACACCGCCGAGCGTTTCAATTCCAAGAGAAAGAGGAGTGACATCCAGTAAAAGAATATCTTTCACCTCTCCTGCCAGAATTCCCGCTTGAATTGCAGCTCCTACCGCAACGACTTCATCAGGATTGATTTTTTTGGAAGGTTCTTTCCCGAAAATAGATTTTGCGATCTCAACGACCTGAGGGATTCTTGTAGAACCGCCAACCAGAAGGACCTCATCTATTTCGTCAATAGAAAGTTTCGAGTCTTTTAATGCTTTTAAGCACGGTTCTTTCAGTCTTTCAAAAAGCACTGCCGCCAGAGATTCCATTTTAGAACGGCTTAAATTGTAATTTAAGTGAACCGGATTTCCATTTTTGGAAGAAATAAAAGGAAGATTGATCTGAGCGCTTTGAACCGTAGAAAGTTCTTTTTTTGCTCTCTCTGCCCCGTCTTTTAATCTTTGAAGAGCCATCTTGTCTGTATGAAGGTCAATGCCGTTTTCTTTTTTAAATTCTTCAATCAACCAGTTGATAATCACCTGATCGACATCATCCCCTCCTAAGTGGGTATCTCCGTTGGTTGACTTGACTTCAAAAACTCCGTCCCCAAGCTCAAGAATCGAGATATCAAAAGTACCCCCGCCGAAGTCAAAAACCGCTACTTTCAGGTTTTGTTTCTTCTTATCCAATCCATAAGCCAAGGCTGCTGCTGTCGGCTCATTTAAAATTCTCATCACTTCAAGACCGGCAATGCGCCCTGCATCTTTGGTCGCCTGTCTTTGTGCATCGTTAAAATATGCAGGAACTGTGATAACTGCCTGAGATACACTTTCCCCTAAAAAAGCTTCCGCCGCTTCCTTGATTTTTTTCAAAACCATGGCTGAAAGCTGCTGAGGCGCAAACTCGCCTGAACGGGTTTTTACGCGGACATCCCCATTTGGCCCTTGAACTACTTGAAAAGGAATTGTTTTTAATTCCGATCCGACTTCTGAAAACTTTCTTCCCATAAATCTTTTTATGGACCGAATTGTATTTTCAGGGTTGGTAATCATCTGGTTTTTAGCCTGCTGACCGACCAGGATTTCCCCGCTCTCTGTAAACGCCTGAATCGAAGCGATCAGACGATCCCCTTCCTGACTTGGAATGACTTCCGGTTCATTTCCCATCATCACAGAAACGACCGAATTGGTGGTTCCTAAGTCTATTCCGATTATTTTTCCCATATTGTTAACCTCTTCATGATTTTATATAAGTTTAATTTTTTTCACTTTCCTGTTTTTCTTCCGAGTGATTGGCTGCTTCTTCTTTTTTTCTCGGTTTTCCGATCATCACTCTTCCGAGTCTCATCACCTTGTCTTTCAGCATAAATACTTTTTCAAGCTCTCCAATCACCACTTGTTTTTCATAATCTCCTTCCACGATCTGAAGCCCTTCATGGATTTTAGGGTCAAATTCCTTTCCGATCGAGTCAATTTTCTTCACCTCGTATTTTCCGAAAAGAGAGAGAAATAAGTCCTGAGTTGAGATAATGCCCTGCATCAGCCCGTCAAAATCTTTTTTCTGATTCGCCGCTTCTAAAGCTCTTTCCAGATTATCCCAGATTGGAAGAAAGTCTTTTATAACCTTTTCAGCCACCATATCTGAAAGCTGTTCCTTTTCCTGTCTGGCTCTTTTTCTGAAATTGTCAAAATCAGCCGCTTTTCGAAGAAGAAGACTTTCATATTCTTTTGTCTTTTCTTCCAGTTCCTTAATCTGTTTCTCAACTTCCTGTGAAAGATTTTCAGTACTATTTTCTTGCTTTTGAATCTCTTCTTCTAAAGTTTCTTTCGTTTCTTCCATCGGTGTTTCCTGCTTGGTCATTTTTGCGCTCTCCTTGCGTTATTGTAAAGAAGCGGGGAACATTCCCCCGCTTTCTCTTATTGGATTTCAATTTTTTTTGGTTTGGCTTTTTCCTGTTTTGGTAGAACCAGACCCAAAACCCCGTTTTCTATTTTGGCTTTGATATTGTCTTTATCAATATCATCCCCAATTTCAAATGAGCGCTCAAACTCATAATCATCTTTAAATTCTCTGTAAACCGCTTCCCATTCTCCGCTTTCCCAGACTGGGCTTCCTTTAATTTTCAGAGTATTTTTCTCCACCTCAATTTCAAGAGTCTCTTTTGACACTCCCGGAATTTCGGCTATTAAAAGATAATCATTTCCACGCTCAAATATATCAACAACTGGAATAAATTTTCTTTTTTCCATGACATCCTCCTTATAATACTGTGATTTTCTTTGCCTTTACTTCTTCAGCCTTGTCCATTTCGACAATCAAAAACCCATTTTCATATTTTGCTTTAATGCTTTCAGGTTTAACAGGAGTGGAAAGCTCAATCATTCTTTGATATTCCCCAGCCTGTCTTTCTCTTCTTAAAACCCGAAGCGCTTCCTCTGTCTCAATTTCTTTCTTTGTTTTAATAGAAAGATTTCTATTTTGATAATTAATTTCAATGTTTTCTTTTTTCACTCCCGCTAAAGGCATCACAGCAAAAACCTTGTCTTTCGTCTCATACACATTCACAGGAATCGGGTTTTTAGAGACTTCTTCTTTTTTTGTATCAAAATAACGGCTCACTAAATTTTTGAGCTCATTTGCTTCATCAAGATAATTTTTTTGGAACCACATAGCAACCTCCTTTACTTCACCTCAATCTTTTTACTATTTCTTAAAGGTTCTGCTTTAGGAATCTCAATCATCAGCACCCCGTCTTTAAAAGAAGCTTTTATATTTTCCGCCTCTACCTCAGAAGGAAGACTGAAACTCCTCTCAAAAGAGCCATAGACTCTTTCCTTGACATAAATTTTCTTTTCCTTTTTCTCTTCCTTTTCTTCTTTTTTCTCGCCTTTGATTGTCAGCACATTGTCTTTTAACTCTACCTCGATTTCCTCTTTTTTCATGCCGGGGATTTCGGCTTTGACCAAAAACGCTTTTTGATCCTCTTCCACATCCACTTTTGGCAGAAAATCACACTGCCAAAGCTGATTGGACCTTAAGTCTCCGAAGAAATCATCAAAGACTCCATTAATCCGATCCTGCAAGCTATTAAAAGCGCCAGCGCCTTCTTCAGGCTTTCTTCTGATTAACCCTCTCATAGCTTCCTCCTTTTCACATTATTAACATAAATACTCAATCAAAAAGCGTGCCAACTTTAATCTCCGTTTTTAATCTTATTTTTCAAGCTGAAAAATATAAATTATTCCTCAATACAATGATTTTAAAATATTTCAAATATTATTTTTTTTTACACTGTATTAAATAACCTACATTAAATCAATTTAAAAAGCGATATTTATTTATTTGAGTCAAATTGAATAGAAATTTTATAAAAAAAAGAGTCTTTTTGATACAAATAAATAACGAGTGTTATTTTTCCAATAAAAATTATCATTTTTATTTTACCGATTCAGAACAGCGAGTCATTGTGACTCATAAAAGAAGCTTTGGGATTGACAATATACTCAGGCTGTCGATTATTGAAAACTATTTCCATCAATCATCTTCTTATCATTGATATTTGTAAACGATCACTGAGCAAAGCCGAAGTGACGCCTCGACTCCGCCCGGTGTCCAAGTTCATTCAAATAAACAAATCTACTTTTATATCCACTCGGAGAAAAAATATAATAATTCCCCGCCCGACTTGATTTTGAATCGAGTCTGTGTAAAAAAGAGAGAAAATAATTAAAAAATAGAAAGAAAAAGAGCTGAAAAAATGAAAAATAGGAAAAAAAGGTATAAAAAATAAGAAAAATAAAATTTATTGAGATGAAAGTGAAAAAAAATACTATTTTTAAAATTGAAACTCATTAGATAAAGTCATTAAGTGACTTCCTGAATGGGTGATAAAGGGAATGAGAAAAGAAGAGCAGATTTTCCGTCTCCTTTGCCTTCTTATTCTCTTCTCATAATGGAGAAAAAATAATTCTCCGATTCAATGGAATTTCCTTTCAGGAAGATTTTTATATCTTTTACCTTATTATAATAAATAAGGAGAGATTCTCCATTTTCAAAATTTTCAAGGGAAAGATTGGAGGCTATATCCATAAAATCAGTTTCGAGGCATTTGACGGCGGCTTCCTGCAATGTCCAGAGCCGGGAAAAAAAAGTGAGTTCATCTTCATTTTGAGCAAGTGTCTTTTTAAAGGAAAATACTTTAGATTTCAAATTAAGGATTCTCGGGTCTTTCTTTTCAATATCGATCCCGAAGGGTTTTTGGGAAACCCCCGCCCATAAAAACGAGCTTTTGTGGGAAAGGGAAATGTGAATTTTTTCCAGAGTCTCGGGATATAAATAGGGTTTTCCCTTTGAGTCTTTTAAAATACTCAGGGAATGATAATCTGATCCTGTCATCTGCTCAATCAGTTTTTTTAATAAAATACGCCCCAGGCTGAACTCTTTTTTTCTGCTTTCTGACTGGAATCGGCTTGTTATTTCAGTTTCCATAGGAGAAAGCAGGGTTTGAATTTTTTTTTCTTCCCATGGGATATCTTGAATAGAAAGAAAAATAGAAAAGGGAAGGGTTTTTTCAAGCCATTGATAAAAATCAAAATATTTATTTCTGATTTTTTCTAAATCGAAAAAAGAAGGCAATGTTTTGAATATCATCTCTCTCCTTTATATACTGAAATGATTTTAAATTGCAAAAAACTGACCCTTTTGTGTCATCGATGAGCAAAGCAAAGAGAAATCTTTTATAATATCAATATCTTAAGATTTCTCACTTTGTTCGAAATGACGGGAAAATTAATTTTTAGAACTCGCCATAATCAATTTTTTCCTGAAGCTGCGGCAGCTTAAATTGCCGCCAGAGATAAAAAAATTTTAACCGTAACTGCATTTTGAGTTTTCATAATCTTTGCAGTTGGTATTGAGCTCTTTTTTAGGGTTTTCAAAGTCCTTTAACCTTTGTTCCAGCTGTTTTTTCTGTTCTGAAGTAAGTTTAATTTCACCTAAAATCTGTTTGATTTCTTTGATGATTGCTTCGCGTGTTTCATGATAATTGAGAGAGTCTTGAATATCAGTCAAGATATTTTTTTGGATTTCAAGAAGTTCTTGAGAAAAAAGCCTGCTACTTAAAACCAAGCTTTCGATTTCTTTTAAAAGTTTCAAGTGAATTCCGCTTCCAAGGAGGCTGTCTCCCCCGTAATCCCAGGTCATCATAAACCAGGAAGGGGAATAGTATTCAACAGAACCGTAAATATCAATCAAAAGCTGAATGATTTTTTCATCGACCGGGTCTTTTGTTGTTTTTGCCTTTTCAAGAAAATCGCTTAGAAAATAGGTAAATTGGAGAGTTGTTCCTTCCGCAACCAGAATAGAAGCATGCGCCGGAAGATAGTGAATGATCCATCCGATATAAAGTTTTCCCTCTTCTATTTTTTTTGATGACAGTTTCTTTTGATAATACTGGTCAAGGGTTTCAGATAAACCGTCCATATTTTTTTTTCCCAGACGGAAAGCTTTTTCTAAATCTTCCGCTGTTTTAATATTCTGGAAGAGAGCCTCAAATTCGTTGATTTTTTTGATCTCTTTTGCTGAAAATATTTCTTTTAACTGGTTATCAAACTGATTTTTGTTAAAAGTTTTCAGAAAGGCTTCTTTTTCATTTCCTAAAGCAAGAAACTTGGAATGAACAAATCCTTCTTCGTAGAAAGAAAAATGAGTGATTTTATACCATTTTTCGGAACCCAGAATATTCTCTCCTTTGACTTCTTCAACAATTTTGACTTTCATTCCTTTGAAAAGTTCGCCTGCAATGGAAGATTTTGTACTGGCTTCAGAACGGATTCGGACATTATTCCCGGTAATCACTCCGTAATCATCCGCATGGATGAATATGACAGGAACAAACAGGAGAAACAGAATCAGTAGATTTTTTTTGAGACATAAACAGTTCATTGCCAGCTCCTTGTTTCATAATATTTAAAAATATGCCTGCTAAAAATTGATCGAGATTCCAAAAGAGTGAGTGAGTCTGGGGGAAAGGGCTATTTCATAAAAAAGAAAAGCGACTCTGATTCCGATGACAGAATGAAAATAAACTTTATCGGCTGTCAGGAAAGTTGTAGTCAAAGGAATATTCGTGTTAAAATGAGTGAGAGAAAGCCCTGTTAAAAAATAAGGATGAATCTCTTCAAAATTCCCTGAAGCCTGGAGAGCGAGCTGGTAGCTTTGAGTGCTGGTGATGCGGTTGACAGGACTCAGAAAATGCATTGTCAATACAGGAGTAAGGGTAAGTAAAGGCATGATTTTAAATTGATAACCGGCTCCGCCTCCGAAAAAAGCAGTCGATCCCGGTCCGGCTTGAACAGCGCTGGTTCCAGAGAGGTTTCCGAACCGCAGAAAAAGAAAAGCGTCCCATTTTGTGTAAGATGCTGAAACGAAAGAAAAATGGGCAAAGTTTTCACTTGAATAAGCCATAGCTCCTTTTTTATTGACAGGGAGCATGAGGTAAGAAAGATTGATCTGCAGGGTGTCGGGGATCATGGGATTGGAAATTCCTGTGTTCATCGTGTGCCCGAACATTTTAAACAGTTCGTCCAGATCCGCTTTAATCGTATCTGCGTCCATAGAAGAATAATTTCCCATGACAGAAAGATAGCCCGCATGGGCACAAGTATAAAAAAAGGCAAGGAAAACGATTAATAAAAACTTTTTCATAATTCATTTCTCATTTGTTATTATAATAATTAATTATTCAGGGGCATTCCCTATTAAAAAATAACAAATTTCCAATAAAAAACTTAAACAGTTTTCAGAATATCGTTGACAGCCCGCCCTAAAATCTGATCCTCTGCCTGAACTGCTTTCTGACAGGCTTCATAAGTTCTTTGAACTTCTATCATCTGGGTCATTTCAAGCACAGGATTGACATTGGAGCCTTCCAGCCAGCCTTGAAGGATTTTCAAATCTTCAGGATTTTTCTTCTCTCCCGCCTCGTCGGTGGCGGTAAAATAATTTTTTCCTTTTTTTACCAATCCCCTTTTATCATAAAAATCAGTCATCTTTAAAGTGTCTGTTTCTCTCCATTCAGCGCTAAGATCGTCTTTAACAGCGACCACTCCTTTTTCATCCACTTTGAAATCCGCCTGTCCGACTTCTATTTTACCTTTATCTCCCATTACGAAAAATCCGTTCATGTCCACCAGATAACCATCCTGATTGACTGTGAAAGCGCCTGCCCGCGTGTACATTTCTCCCTGATCCGTCTGCACTGTGAAAAAACCTTCTCCATCGAGAGCCAGGTCAAACTTGTTTTCAGTCTTTTTGAAAGGAATAATCGCCTCGCCGTCTCTTTTTTCAAATCGGGTAAAAACATTGTTGACTTCAACACCCGTCCCCATCTTGCCCACAATAGGGGCAATGTCATAAGAACCGATCGGAATCTTCACAACATTATCATAAACTCTTGCCATCAGCCTTTCAGGAAAAGCTTTGAAAAGAACCTCATCTTTTTTAAAACCGGTTGTATTGACATTTGCCAGATTATTGGCTATAACATCAATTTTATGTGCCTGCGCAAGCATTCCGGATGCTGCGCTGAAAATCCCTAGATTCATTCTGCCTCCTCTGGCAATCTTTTTATTGATTTATTTGCTCTCAATGTATCAATTATTGCTGATTTCATAAACCAGATGCGAAAAAATCAAATAAGTTAAAAAATAAACTGTATTTTTTAGATCAGGGGGAATGCTTTTGGAAAGATGAAAACTCATCATTTCTGTGTCATCTGACCTTGAATCCAGCAGCATGGAATAACAGCAGCATTTTTTTTTCATGCTTCCCCCCCTTTTTTTCTCATTCAGAAACTAACTGCTTTTTGCTTTTTTTACAATATGTCCGTTTATTTTTCTGATTTTTTCCTCAAATTTTTCATAGCCTCTTTCAATATGGTAAATTCTTTGTACTTCCGTTGTTCCTTTGGCGCAGAGTCCGGCTACCACCAGTCCTGCTCCTGCCCGTAAATCGGATGCCATGACAGGGGCTCCGTTGATAAAATCCTTCCCTTTTATGACAGCGACACTGCCTTTTTCGATCCGGATACTGGCGTTCATTCTCTGAAGCTCTCCCACATGAATAAAACGGTCTTCAAAAATATTTTCAGTGATAATGCTGAGTCCTTTTGCTGTCAATAACATTGCCATGAACTGGGGCTGCATATCGGTTGCAAATCCGGGGTAGGGCTGGGTTTTGAGTTCGATGCCGCCCAGAACCTGATCTTTTTTTACGATTAAAGATTGATCAAAAACTTTAATATTAAGCCCGGCTTCTAAAGCGGGTTCTAAAATATTTTCTATATGTTCAGGAATAATATTTTTAATCTCGATTTCGCCTCCAGCCGCTCCAATCATGGTAATGAAAGTACCGGTTTCAATGCGGTCCGGGATAACATGGTGAGTGGTTCCCTTGAGTTTTTTCACTCCTTTGATACGGATGGTAGAAGTTCCCAGCCCTTCAATCCTGGCTCCCATGGAAATAAGAAAATTCCCGAGATCCACTACTTCCGGTTCCATTGCCGCAGGATCAATAATCGAGTCTCCCTCTGCCAAAGCGGCTGCCATCATTGCGTTGGCTGTGCCTAAAACAGTGGTGCCTCCCGGTGCAAGAAGCGTAATCTTGGTTCCTTTCAGTTTAGAAGCTTCGGCGTAGATATAGCCGTCTTGGACATCAATTTGAGCGCCCAATAGTTCCATTGCTTTAATATGAAGGTTTACCGGACGGGGACCGATTGCGCATCCGCCGGGAAGAGATACCTGTGCTTTTAAGTATTTGGAAAGGAGAGGTCCCAAAACACAGATTGAGGCTCTCATTGTTTTCACAATTTCATAAGGAGCAAGGGTTTCTTTTCTATCGGTGCTTTCAATGAAAGCCGTGTTTTTTTCAAAACTGACTTTTTTTCCGAGTTTTTCCAGAAGAAGAAACATGGTGCGGGTATCTTTTAAATCAGGAACATTGCTGATTGTGCATGTCTCGTCGGTCAAAAGGCTTGCGGCTAAAATAGGCAGGGCTGAGTTTTTTGCTCCGCTGATTTCCACTGTTCCGTAAAGGGGAGTGCCGCCATTTATAAAATAACTGTCCATAACTATTCCTCATTCATTTCATCTTTTTTTTATCGGTTGGTCTCAATAATAGATTAGAAAATTTGGAAAAAAATAATTTTATAACTAAATTTATACTTACTTAAATTTCAGATATAGAGGTCAACGGAATGAAAAAAGAAATTCATCCAAATTATTTTAATGCAAAGATAAACTGCGCCTGTGGAAATGTCATAGAAATCGGTTCATCTGTTAAAGACATGTCAGTGGAAATTTGCAGCAAATGCCACCCATTCTTTACTGGTAAACATAAAGTGATCGACTCAGCAGGAAGAGTTGAGAAGTTCAACAAAAAATACCAGAAGTTCATGGCAAAGATGGACGAAACCAAAGAAGAAGCAAAAAAATAATTTTTTCTTAATTTCCTTTTATTGTCTGTCCAGAAAAGCTATCCAGCAAGAATGGACAGACTTATCTTCTGAATTATCAATTGAATTATCATCGGAGAATCTTCATGTTTAAGAAAATATTGCTTTTGATTCAAAATCAGAAAAATCCTACTCACATTGGCGGTCAGGCTGTGATCGAGGGTGTGATGATGAGAGACAAGGATCGTTATTCGATTGCTGTCAGGCTTCCGAATGCTGAGATAGAAACTGTTATCAAACAGATTAAACCAAGTCGCGCTATTTTTAAAAAACCTTTTTTCAGAGGCGTGAAAGCGCTGATAGAAAATCTTCAGATTGGATATCAATCTCTTCAGTGGTCTGCTGATAAAATGGAAGATAAGCCTGAAAATGAGAAAAAAGATAAAAAAAGTATTCTTGATTCTTTATCAGTTTTATTTTCAATTCTAGTAGCGGTTGGGTTATTTATAGTTCTTCCCAATCTTTTGATTGAGTTTTTTAATCTTTCCGAAAAAGAGCATCCAGTTCTTTTTAATCTTGCTTCCGGAGGAATTCGGCTCAGTATCTTTACTCTTTATGTATTAGGAATCTCTTTTATCAAAGATGTGAAGCGAATTTTTCAATACCACGGGGCTGAACACAAAGTGATTCATGCTTTTGAAGACGGGCTTAGCTTAAACTATGAAAATGTAAAAAAATTCACGACTCTTCATAAACGCTGCGGGACATCTTTTGTCTTTCTGTTGATTTTTGTGAGCATTCTTCTTTTTTCTCTTGTGCCGCCTGTTCTGAAAACTCTTTTTCCGGGTGTATTAAATCTTTCTTTTGCTTTCTATAAAATTATCATTTTTCTTTCCCACCTCGTTTTACTGCCTGTTTTAGGAGCTTTCAGCTATGAAGTCTTAAAACTCTCGGCAAAAGGCAACTGGATAGGAAAAAGCCTTTCTTTTCTGGCTCTTCCAGGGCTCTTTTTTCAAAAAATCACCACAAAAGAACCGGATGAAAAACAAGTAGAAGTAGCGGTTGCCGCCCTTCAAATCTTACTCGACACTCAAAAAAAAGAGTCTGCGGCTTCTTAAAAATCTTAAAAGAAATCAATCTTATTTTAGAGTCAGAGGATAATATTCTTTGACTCATTTCCTGTTTTATCAGTAAGATCAGTCAATTGAAATCCAGCCTTTTTATAGTTTTTTTTGCAATGACGCTAAAATGAGGGTACTGCTCAAAACAATGCTTTATAAAAATAATGGATTATATGATCTGGCGGATGAAGAATACAATCAATACCTTGAAATGAAAAAAGACGGTCAATGATTATTTGTTAAAGTTGATATAGATTCTCATAAATAAGTTGTAAACAATAATTTCTCAATTTGAGATAAGCAGGGTTGAAATCAAAATCATTGTTTGTTATTAGAAATTCAAAATTATCTACAAGGTTGTCTAAAACGATTTTTTGATCTTCAGGAAGATTTCTATAGAACGAATGAGCGGAACTTTTTACCCATTCAAATTTTAAATTTTGTTCTATTATTTTCTTTTGTTTTGTTGAAATAAATGTTAAATCAAAAAAAATATAAAAGGTGTCATTTAAAATTTTATTTTTTAACTTAGGTTTAGAAGAAAGCAAATTATTCCAGTGAGCAAGAATAGTTTTTATATGAATTTTATTTTCAACTAGAAAGCATATTAAACTGTTTTTTATCAATAGTGGGCGGAACACTTTTTGCTAACATGAGGCTAATTCCTTAATAGTTTGAGAATTAAAGGGACTATCGAGCAAGCGGATTAACTTTGTTATCCAATGAATAC
>Ga0209518_1000621_pt1 | contig 44460 bp, 53 predicted proteins | sample RifGroB1_FD_183993 | JGI IMG/M metagenome (GOLD analysis project Ga0209518, IMG submission 183993) | Groundwater microbial communities from Rifle, Colorado, USA - Groundwater B1 (SPAdes) (version 2) | ecosystem: Environmental > Aquatic > Deep subsurface > Groundwater | place: Rifle, Colorado...
GTTACAGATTGCCCTGCCATGATGTCCTCCCGTGTAGACATCCGGGGATGTTTCCGCTTATTCCGCTATTGCCGCGCCAACTTCGTTGGCGAGCTCTTCTTGTTCTGCTTCGAGCGCCTGGCGACCCTGTTCGGTGATCCGGTAACGCACCCAGCGATCCCATTCGTTGAGTATCTGGCGCAACGCTGCTGACATACTTCGTAGAGACCGTTCGCGATTTACTCGCTCGATCACTTTGATCTCTTTATCCGTTAATGAAAACCCTCGTACAACTATTTTCTGCTTCATGTAGTAGAACCTTCGTAATCAGTAGAAATTACAACTACATAATTATAAACAATTTACAAAATTTGTCAATACCCCTACCATATCTGAAAACACATCTACTTCCATATCGGATATTCTGATTACATGAAAACAGTACCCGAAAAATTCACGGACTGGTTGAACGATGAAATGAAAAAACGCCAACTCAGCATAACCAGTTTGGCGCGTAGAGCCGGCGTATCTCATCCGACGATATCTGAAATTGTCACTTACCAAAAATTACCCAGTTATGAAACCTGCCTGGCTCTGGCCAACGTCTTGGATAAACCTCAAACCTGGGTTTTGAGATTAGCCGGTTTGCTAAACCCCGAATCCGATGACGGTTTGGATATGACCGACTGGAAATTCATTCTCTCGAATATTACCGAAAAAGATCGGCTCGAATTATACGAATTAGCACATCTGAAAATGAAAAATAAAAGTAAAAGTGAAAAGCAGCTATATGATGAGTTAGACCAAATGCCTTTAGAAGAGCGTGAAAGAATCATACATAAATGGCAGGACGATCTTAAAAAATACGGATTCAAGCGTACAAAATGAGCTTCTACCTTCGCAAATCAAAAAGCATAGGCCCTTTCCGAATAAATTTTTCGAAATCAGGCATAGGTGTTTCAACCGGAATAAAAGGATTGAGAATCGGAACCGGACCGCGCGGCAATTATGTACACATGGGTAGAAAAGGAATTTACTATAGACAAAGCTTAACTGCAATTACATCCAAACAGCCCGCAAACATCGAGCACATCCGAAATCAACTCGAACGAACAGAAATACAAAACGAATTACAAGAGATTGAAAGCGCATCCATAGATAGACTGGTTGACAAATCAGCCCAAGATCTCATCGAAGAAATCAATACAAAAGTAAATTCAACCCGAATATTTCCATACATCATGCTTTTCGGAATAATCGGAGCCGCAATCATCGTCTTTGCCTTAAATTCAATTTTATGGTTATTGATACCTTGGCTCTTAATCACAATAATTGCAACAGTTCTCATTTACTACCGGGACGAGCTCAATCGCACAGTTGTGATCCAGTATAAATTGGAGCCAGACATAGAAACTGCCTATCAAAACCTACATCAAGCATATTCCGAATTGAACAATTGTGACCGAATTTGGCATATCCCTGCTTCAGGTAATATTAGAGATACAAAATATCATGGAGGAGCCAGCACGATTGTCAAACGTAATTTAATAAATAACAAAAATCAAAGCGGCATATTGCCGATTTCATTTATTAGATCAAACATTCAATTTCCTATCCTTTTAGCAGGAAAACAAAAACTAGTTTTTATGCCAGAAAGAATTTTGGTTTTAGAAGATGCAAAAGCCGGCGCTGTTTCTTATGCTGATTTAAGTATATCTATTTCATCCGTGAGGTTTGTTGAGGAATCCGCCTTACCTAATGATGCACAAGTAGTTGATCATACATGGAGATATGTTAATAAGAAAGGCGGACCAGATCGCCGATTTAAAGATAACCCTAAACTACCCATCGCTCTTTATGAAGAAATCTATCTCCAGAGCGAATCTGGATTAAATGAGCTTTTCCAGGTATCACGTACAGGCACTGGTGACCCATTCAAAGATTCCATACAACGCCTTGCATCGCTCATTGAAATTTAGAAATATGCCTGATAACGTCAATTATCGGTTGAAAAATCCATGAATTGAAAATCAACCTCTGCACTCACGGATTGGCGCCCCGCTGCTCGCAAGTCTCCCCAAAAAGCCGATCCGTGCGTGCAAAGATAAAAATCATCTGACCTGATTCGGGTCCGTGAGGTCGGCGGTTCAAATCCGCCCGCCCCGACAAAATCCTACCTCTGCTCGCACGGTTACGGAAATCGGCCATCCGTGCGAGCAGCGGCAACAAAACCGCCAAATACCCTTCCACCGCAACGCTCACGGATTCTTGTCAGGAATAAAAAAACTGTGCCGGAAAATATTATCGGCTCAGGAATCAATATTATCAGCACAGACCTGACAGAACCGGAGAGCGCACGGATATGAAAAATCAAATTCCCCTATCAGAAGCCATTGCCGGCTACGAGCTGGCCGCCCAGGCCCGCCGCCTGAGCGAGAAGACCATCGCCGACTATCAGAACACCTTCAACAAGTTTACTCTCTTCCTGGATAACGACCCGCCCCTGGATGAGATCACCCCCGATGACGTGCGCCGCTTCCTCGCCGGCCAGGCCGTCTCCAAGAAGACCCTGCTCAATTACCACACCGGCCTGTCCGCCCTGTGGACCTGGGCCGTCGAGGAGGAGCTGACCGGGCGCCACCTGCTGCGCCGCGTCGAGCGCCCCCAGCCCGAGAAGCGCGCCATCGTCCCCTACACCGAGGACGACGTCAAGAAGATGCTCGCCGCCCTGGGCAAGTCCCGCCCGTACTGGCGCGCCGGCCAGGCCCTCACCGTGCATTCGCTGCCCAACCCGGCTCGCAACCGGGCCATCATCCTGGCCCTGCTCGATACCGGCCTGCGCGCCAGCGAGCTTTGCGAGCTGCGCATCCACCACCTGGACCTGCGCAACCGGCGCGTGCGCGTCTTCGGCAAGGGCGCCAAGGAGCGCGTCGTGCCATTCTCGCCCCGCACCGGGCAGGTCCTCTGGCGCTACCTGAAAAATGAGCGCCATGACACCCTTGCCTCCGAGCCACTCTTCATCACCGCCGAGCTGAAAGCCCTGGACCGCCACGTCCTGCGCCAGACCCTGGAGCGCATCGGCCGGCGCGCCGAGGTGCCAGATGTCAACGTGCACCGCTTCCGTCATACCTTCGCCATCAACTACTTACGCAATGGCGGCGACCCGTGGAGCTTGCAGCTCATGCTCGGGCACAGCACACTCGACATGACAAAAATATATTTGCAAATAGCCCAGGCTGACCTGGACGCCAATCACCGCCTGGCCTCGCCGGTGGCGAACTGGAATATTTAATCTATACGAAATATGGGTAAAATGTTATAATCTCCCCATGAGCGAGAGCCGGACGTCATCTGTGAAAGGCCGAAAGCCGGGGTCTGGTCCCGGCAAAGCGAGTGCAATGCTCACCTCGGCGTCCGCATTTTACTGGTAGCTCTCTCGTTCCGTCCAAGCCCGCGCCGAGCGTAGACGAAGCGTCGGGCTTGCGGCTTTATTTGCCCCTCAATCATTCGGCAAAATTGCCGATAGTATCGCCTCGGCAGAAATACTGCCGCTGATAATATCTATTATCGGTTCTACCTCCTCCTCCTTCTCTGCTTCTCCGCCCGGATCAGCCGGTTGATCTCCGCATTGGCCATCCGCTGCCAGGCCGCCCAGGTGTAGCCCATCCCACGCCCGAAGCGCACGTACTTCTTCCGCTTGCTCCAGCTCTCCCAGCCCGGCTCGCCCCCCGGCTCCGGCCCTGGCGCAGCCGGCGTCGGGGCGGCTGCCTCCTCTTCCAGCGACCGCGGGTGCGTGAACGGCGCGTAGATCAGCGGCGCTGGCGGGCCCGAAGAGATGCTGAGCATCTCCGTCGAATCGTCATATTGCGTATTGCTGATCAAAAATGTCAGCCCCGTGCCCGAAAGATCCTGCTGGTAGTTCTCGATGCGGACGCGCTTACCGGCGCGCACCTGGCTGACCGGCACTTTCTGGTCGTTTTTCGAGCGCAGGTAGCCCTGCACCTGGATGGGCTGGCGCATCACGTATTGCGGATCCTTATAACGCGCCAGGAATCGCGTGCCGTAATCCTCGGCCAGCTTATCCGTCGCCTCGCCAATCGAGAGCTGGTAATCCCGCTGTCCGTAGGCTGCGATCGAGGCAGTGTCTTTCATCCAGGAGATATCGTCCGGAGTCAGGTACTGAGTCCAACCGTTGGCGTCAATGTATTCGACCGCAATCCAGTTCCAGATCTGCGAATAGTCCCGGTCTAGCGATAACGGGGCAAACAGATTGGGCTCGTCAACCCGCAGGGCGTACTCGTAGTCCGTCAGCGCCGGTCGCTGTTCGGTGACCAGCACCGGCTTGCCATCCGGCGAGGCGGCTACCTCCGAATCCAGCAGATACACGTGCCAGGGGTTCTGCGAGGCGTCCCCGAACCCGGCTGCGAACGTGAGAATATCCGCCAATGTCTCATGGCCGGAGGTGATGAACGGGACTAGGCTGTTCGTGTTGGAGGCGATCTTGACTGTTGTGCTGTTAAGATCGGTAAATTTACCGATTACGTCCGTGGCGATCTCGGTCAGATCAATCGCCGAGGTCTCGCTGTACATCGTGATATTGCTGAACTCCCCGAAATAAGTGCCATCCGAGGTGGGAGTCTGGTCTGCCCGGGCGTAAAAGCGGAGCTCGATCATCCGGCTGGGCGTGGCCAGGATAGCCGATTGGCCGGTTGCTGATCCACTGGCAGTAATGCTCCATCCGTCTGAAGAGGTCTGTACGTTGAAGATCGTCATCTCCCAGGCCTGGCCTCCTTCCCGGAAGTTATAATCCCAGGTGATCTTCTTGACTGTCTCGCCGACCGGCATGGTGTAGAGCACCGCCGCGAACTCGCCGCTGGTCCAGGCCTCCGCTTTCGGGGTGAAGCGGATGCGCTGGTTGCGGTCCACCTCGCACTTCTCCTGCCCAAAGGCCGGGTCCGTCGACGCCTTACGCCACACGTCCTCGGAGATACGCTGGTCCGCCCACAACTTGCGCCAGCGCCGGCGCATCAGGAGCGCTCCCCACTGCCCGACCGCGTTGACCTGCACGCCCTGGCCGGCCTGCATCAGCGCGCTCTCCAGGTCATCAATTTTGCCCTCGTAAACGAGGGTATCCCCGTTGTGGAACACTACCCGTTGGGCGCCCTTGACCAACCATGATTTAACGATGTCGCGCTCTGCCCAGAACGACCCGGCGCCGTAGATCCCGCCCGGGTAGTAGGTGCCAAAACTAATATTCGAGGCGCGCGCCAGGCTTCTGTCGACGTCTGCCAGCAGCGACGTGCCGCCCGAGTAGATCTTGATCCCCAGGTTGTTATACGTGCGAGGAGCCATCATCCCACCAGCCAGCGCGGTGTGACCCAGATCTCATTGTATGTCAGCGTGTGGCTGATTGATGCCTGCGCCCCGGCCACACCCTTCGTCCGTCCCACACACGAGATCAGGTAGTTATACGTCCCTGGACGGAACTCGATCATCTCGCCGCTCAGGCTTACGCCGGTGCTCTGGATCACTGCCAGGCTGGCCAGTCCGACCACTGATTTATCGCGGCTCGAATAGCGGAAGATCGAGCAGGAGGTCGTCGTCGAGAAATCTATCAGCATGAACGGTTGGGTGATGATCTGGTAGTAATCCAGGTCGATGTTTGCCGCCCCGCCGGACTGGCGACGAGCGTATACGTAGAATCCGGCCACCGTTCCCGGCACACCGGTGGGCGCGAGCAGCCGGTAGTCCGGCATCGTCACGAACGGCGTGCGGCGCATCAGGAACAGCGCCGCCGACTGGATTGCCTGATAGTCGCTCGACATGCCGGCGTCGATCCCGAAATAGACCGTGGTTCTCAGCTCGGCTGCACCCCCTGCGGCGACGCGGATGCGGCATAGGAAAGCGACGTCCTTCCCGGCCAGCAGCTCCATGTGCCTCAGCGCCATGCTGATCTCGCGGGTGAACGCGCTGCCGCCAGTGCCTACGCTCACCTGCTCATAGGCATTGTCCGACGAGTTGCCCACATCGGCGACTCCGCTGCCCTCACCGTAGAAGTCGTGCATGTTGATCGTCTTATCGTACGGCACTTCCAGGATCGACAAACCCACTCCCCCGGCGTTGCTGCTATCCATCGAGATCGAGGTTGTGGCGATGATCTCCGTCTCTGCGGGCAGGTCGCCGGGCACGCCGAGCAGGATGCCGTAGTTGTCTAAGTCGCTTGGCAAGTTAGCGTCCGGGTTGGCGTTGTCCACCTGGTCGTCGCCATCCTTGGTCCAGAAGGCGAAGATGCTATCGATTCGCTGCCCGTAACCATCACCGCCCTGTGCTGCCTGGGCGAGGTTATTGTAACCTGCCAGTGCCTGCGTGTCTGTGATTGCATGTGCATAGGTGTGGAAACCCAGGTATGTGCCGTTGGTGTGTGATCCAGGTGTGCTGGAAGAACCCAGGTACAAGTACGTGCCAAATGTGCGCGGCGTATAAGTCGATCCGGTTGCATATAGCGCCCCGTTGCGATAGATACACAACCCGCTCGGCCCGGCAACGAAGTGCAGCACTTCGATTCCACCTGCTGAGAATGAGACCGCACCTCCTGTGATTGTATTGACTCCATCAAAAAACTGGTAAGCCGGGGTAGTAGTCAACCCGACGTACATTGTCCCATCATGGATAAGACGTGTTGCTGCCCCGGTAAAATCGGAACTGTCCCTGTCTGGCATCCAGGATAGCACGATGGTGAACTCGCCAATATCCAGCAGGTTAGATGCCGGCCATCTCACTCTGGCGGCGGTGCGGGTGCTGGTCGAGGCGTGCGCTGTGCCCGTCCAGGAGCAGCCGTGGATGTCTCCCCAGCAGATCACAGTTGGGTAAGATTTCTCCTCTACCTGGTAGCCCAGCAGATAGATTGTCGTGCTGCTGGAAAGCAGTTCCACTCCGGTGTCTGTCGCCGAGGCGATCCCCGCTCCTGTCCAGCGCACTCGCGTGATCCCGTTCCCCAGGTATTTGTAGGTGGAGGTCTGCCCGGATCCATACCAGATGCGCACCTCCGTGGCTGTGGCGATCGTCCCATCAACTTTTTCAACGTATGCCGTATGCGTATGCTGGTTGGTGTTGCCCAAGTTCAAACTCTGATAGAACATGCGGTTCGTCGCCGAGATACGGGTCAGCTTGGCCGAGGCATCCGCGCCAGGCAGGATGAATTCTTTGTCGGTATTTTTCTCCGAGATCAGGCCCGCGCCGGATGTCCAGCCGTTGTTCCAGGTGGCGTGCCCGAATACCGGATTAGTCGATTTGTTTGTCGTCTCTTCAGAAATCATCAGCCCGCGGCTGATCCCGTCCGGCGAGGAGAGTACATTCTCGAGCACCCCGCCGACCGCCGACCCGGCGCGCATCCGTTTCCCGTTTATTGCAGGGTTGACAACCAGCGGTATGATCACGACGGCCACGTGCTCCCGAGCCGTGGCGTGCCCGTAGCGGTCCCACTTGGCGTACGTCTCGGCGCCCAGGAGCTCCACCCTGACGCTCGCCCCGAATTGCCCGTGCTTCGGCTCATAGGGGATAGCATCGTGCGGCCGCCAAAGAAAATAGGTCGGCTCTCCGACGTCGCCGGCGCCTTCCAGGAACCTCGCCAAGCGCCGGATGCCCGCCTCGACCTCGGCGCTCGAATCTCCTTTGACGCGCACCGGCAGAGACAGCCCTTGCGGCGCCAGTCGCCTGCCCATCAGCACGCCGCCGCCGTAGCGGTTGGCGCTCGTCCCCGCCGCGATGCTCAGCAGCATGTTCGCTGCCGGCGGCGAGTAATCCAGCGCCAGCGCATACTGTCCTGAGTTCAAATCGATCTCGTGCGCTCCGCGGGTCAGCTTCGCAATGTAGCCCATCGGCTCAGCCTCCTGAGTATCCCGCCATGCCGGAACGGCTGGCCATCTCGACGGCGAAATTGAGCTTGTTCACCACCAGCCGAGCGATGCTCTCCTCGTCGCTGCCCTGAGAGGGATAGATGTGCTGGGTGATATAGTTGACGATCTCTCCTCCTCCGCGTCCGGCCTGGGCCGCCGGCGTTACCGTCACCCGCTCGCCGCTGGTGACAGCCAGCGGCATGTGAAACGAATCGTTGGGAAATCCAGGAGGCACGGTCATATCCAGGCCGTGTTGCCCTTTGATTCTCCGTCTCCGCTCGGCGATCGGCCCCAGCGTATACGGCGCCGTGCCGGTGTAGGTATACGATGTGTTGATTGTGAACTGGTGGTAGCTGGGCAGCCCTCGCATCCAGCGATCGAGCTCCTTGATCTCCTCCAATGATAGATCCGCTCCCGTCGCAACGCCCTGGAAGAACAAATCGGCGGTGCGCATTGCCGTCGCGGTCGATTGGTCCACCAGCCCCCAGCCCTGGGCTATATTCACCAGCGCGTTGTATTCCTCCTGGCTCAGTCCGCCGATCTCCGCCCGCTGGGTCAGGATGTTGAACAGGATGCGCTTTGTCGCCTCGTCGTGGGCGTCCGCCGTCGCCCCGATGGCCGCTTGAACCTCGCCGAACTCGGAGCGCAGCCCCTCCAACTCCTCTTTCTGCCCTCTGGTCAGATATCTCTTGCCCTCCAGCTCGTCGATCTGGCCGCGCAGATCGGCTGCCTTGCCCTTGAGCGCATCCAGCTTCTCGATGAAGTCCTCGTTGGCTTTGCCGAGCGGGCCGGCAATCATCAACTGCAGATCGCTCATCTCCTGCTTGAGCCGCTCCGTTTGTTCGGCCGCGCGCTTTTCGGCCATTTCTAATTCCTGTAGGGCAAGCGCCCTGCGCGTCAGTTCTCCAGGCGCCAATTCCTCATCAAATCGAGCTGTCGCCCTTGTGACCTCCTCGGTCTCATCTTTCAATCCAAATAGATTATTGATGAATTTGGCGGCTGCATCCGCCCCTTCATTAAACCAATTTTCGGCTTTGAGCTCGAGCATGTCGGTGACCAGCTCGGCAAATGTCGCCACCGCCGGCGCTGCCTTCATCTTGAGCGTGTCGGACATATTCGCTATAGCGGCGTCCATCTTCATGATCTTGCCGGCATTGGTGTCCGCCACGTCGCCCACTCGGGCGATCTGCTCCTCGGCCTGCTGCATGAAGGCCAGCTTGAAGGCCTCGTCGGCGCTGTAGCCGGCCTCTTCCAGTGATTTAACTTTATCCTCGAAGCCGTCCACTGCCACGCCCAGGGCGTCGAATCGCATCGTGGTTTTGTTGGTCAGGGTCAGCACGAGCTGGTTCATGTTCATCCCCAGCGCCGCGGCAACGCGCGTCAGCCGCACCGCCTCGTCGTGCGTCTTGGCCAACCCCAGGCTCAGGAAGTCGGTCGCCGAGGCCATCGCCTCCATGCGGCTCATCGTGCCGCGCGTGGCAGCCTGCAAATCCCTGGATAGAGCCTGGCCTGTCGTTCCGATCGACCGCGCCAGCCGGTCGAACTTCTCCTGCGTCCGCTCGAGCTGAGCCCCCTCTCTGCCCAGATCGAACGCTTTCTTGATTGCTACGCCAGCAGAGGCTATCCCCGCCGCGGCCAGAGCCCCTTTAGCAACACCCATCAGCGACTGCTGGAACGATAGTGCGCCTTTGCTGGCTTCCGCCGTGGCTTTGCCCGCCTTCTGCGCTCCCTGCGCCAGGCCCTTATCCAGCGCGCCGCCTGCCTTGCGCGCGTCGCGCTCCAGGTCATTCAGTGCCTGCCTGGTCTGGTTGCGCGCCGTCAGGATGATGTTTTCAGAGATCGTCATATGTGCCGATAACCCTTATTATCAGTACAGGCTGCGCTCATCAATAGCCAAAAATATTTTTTAGTTCATCCACCCACGCCACCAGGTCGAGCTGCCCGGCGCTCAGCGCGTTCAAATCCCGCGCTTTGATCTGGAATGCCCGGTATACCTCCAATTCATACAGCGGCCCGCGCAGCAGATCCAAATCCATCTCGTCCAGCTCGTGGGGCAAGACGCGCCAGCCCAGGCGCTCGCACAGCAGCGCCCGCTCCAGCCCGCTCGAGATCTCGCCGTATTGCTCGCGACCGGCTTCGAAGCCTAGCTCTCCGGCTCCCGCGGCCGCGATGATGCGTTTGGGTCCGGCAGTCCAGCCTGGCGGTAGGCGTCCAGGTAAGCCATGCTCACCAGCCAGCGCGCCAGCGGCCCGGGCAGGTCGTCGAAAGCCTCCTTCAAAGGCTGCTCGGGATCAGGCCGGAATGGAATCCCTGCGCCGTCCTCATCTGTGAGCTTCCAGCCCAGGATGCGCTCGGCGATCAGCTCCACCAGCTCATCCGCGCTCAGGGACGATTCCCACAGGCGCAGGTGCCGGTACTTCCAGCCCTTGCCCTTGAAATCGACGTGCTCACCATCGCCAACGAAGTTGGCGCCTTTGTTGGCGCCGCCCTCGTGCCCGGGCAGGCTACACTCGATCCGGATCACTACATTTTCCTCTGCCATTACAGCTCTCCTTTACGGCAAATTGCCGCATTGCTACGATACGGTGCCCCAGGCCGGCGCGGCGCTGCCGAATACCTCGAGATTGACGTTGATCACTATCTTCCCGGCCGGCGTGGCGCTCTTCGGCCACGATGCCAGCCAGAACTCGCCCTCGAACTCCGGGTTGTTCGCAACGGGCGCCGCGTTCAACCCGACCTGCACCGTGACCGTTGAGCTCTGGTACAGGCCGGCGATGCTCTTCAGCACCGTGAACAACCCGGTCGTCGCCGCCGGGTTGAAATGCCCGGTCATGCGGATCGGCAGGTTGGGCATGCCCGGCATGCTGTTGACCGCCCCCTCGCCGAATCCGGTCACGTCCAGCGAACCGTACTCGTCGGGGATCTCCACCGAATCGATGTCCGCCGAGACATCTTGGGGCGCGCCTGCGCCGTTGTCGATGTACACTTTCAAAAATCTTCCTGCAAGTTTTGGCATCTCGTTTTACCTCCGTCTCGGCAGTATTTCTGCCGATGAGATTAGTGTCTGGCCAGCACCACCACCGGCTTAAAGTTGTCGCCGGCCGCGCCGGTGCGGGTCGCCACCGCCCGCGTGTAGCGGTTGATCGTTCCATTGATCGCCTGGCGCTCGCTCGTGCGGCTTTGCCCGTTGGCGCTGAACGTCGCCAGGTCGGCGTAGGTCGGCAGCGTCGCGGCGTGCTGCAGCTTTACCTGGTAGCTGTCTGTCAGCGCCGGCGTGGCCACCTGGAGGTATCCCGCCCCGCCGTTGGCGGAAGACGCCAGGTTGTCCACCTCCGTGAAGTTGGTCGTGTTGGTGATCGTTGCGTTCGCCTGCACCACGCCGTAACCCGGCCGCTCGCCGGCGCTCTGGAAATTGGCATTGGCGATCACCGCCCTCCGGGTTGCAATGGCAGGGTTGTAAGTGAATTGCTTGCACAGCACCGCCAGCGCCGGGTCGCCGATCGCCACCGCCTGGTTCTGCCCGATCAGGATGCAGATCGATTCGTCCGTGTACCCGCCCGGCGTGCTCAGCGCTTCGTGACTCTGCGCCGTTGCCGGGTCCAGGAACGCCGTCACGTTCACCTGCACCTGCGGCAGGTCCGGGATCGAGTTGACCGCTCCCTCCCCGAACGCGGTCACGTCGTCCGAGACCCATTCGTCGTTGAATTCCCACTGGTTGGACCTGCCGGTCAGATCGTAGCCGGCGAAAAATATCTGGGTGAAACGTCCGGCCAGCTTACTCATCGCTCACCTCCTGCCCCATCTTTTCCCTTGCAGGGGGAGAGGGAAGCTGCCTGATCGCATCGATCTCCTCCAGCCAGGCGATATCCGTCTGCTCGGGCAGCTCTCTCGTCCGCTCGCCCGGTTCGAAGCGCACCTCCCGCCGCCCATCGGGGTATTTCCAAATGACGCCGGCCTTGCCGCCGGCCTTGCCCTTCCAGACCTCGCCCTCGGCCAGCTCCACGTTGAATCCGATCAACACCTCGTACATTGTCGCCATCAAATCACCTCCTGCGGCTGCACCAGCATCTCCACGTAATTGCACAGAATACCGGCGAACATGCGCTCCTCCTGAATGATCTCAGCCACCACCGGCGTCTCACGATCCAGAACTTCTCCCTGCAGCACCGTGTCCGCTTCCAGCGCGGTCACAATCGCCAACGCCAGTGCGGTCATGGTCTTCTCGGATTCGTCAGCATCGTTGAATGATAAGAATCCCCGAATGCGATAGGAATAGGTGACCAGGATCGTGTCGTCGATCCCGCCGCCCTGGAAGCCGATCACGCTCTGTTGGAGCCTCCGGAACGTGACTTCCCAGCCGCGAATTTGATCCACACCGTCTATCGTGGTCTTGAACAATTCCAGCGTTTTCCCCCAATCGCCGGCCCAGCGTGAGTAATCGTATACCAGACCCACATCGGTCACGCTCTCCAGGACCGTCACGATCCGCGCCCGGATGGTCATTTCGTTGTACGCCACCTAAGCCGCTCCTCTGAACTTGACCATCGACTTCACCGGCACGCCATCCCAGATGCGCGTCACGCCCGATCTGCCGCCCTCGTTCCAGGCCTTCTGGAACATGTGCGCGCCCCGCGTGCCTCGCATAGCGATCGCTCGCTGTACCGCATAGCCGACCCGCTCGTCGCCGAACTTACGGATCGCCCACAATTTCAACGGCCCCGCCGGCGGCCAGTGCGGACCGGTGCCCTCCTCCACGTACCACACGTAGGTCGCCGTGGAGGTCCCACCGGTGCCCGGCTTGTCGCTGGCGCCCACGATGCCGCGCAGAGTGTCTAATATGCTGCCCTGGGTCTCGAAGCCCGCCGGCCAGGAGATCGAACTGCGCAGCAGCCCATAATTGACCGGCGTCCTGGCCGCCACCATCCCGGTCAGCAGCATCCCGCTCTCCTCCATCGCCAGCGCGCCCTCCTCCTCGATGGCCCGCTCCAGCACCGGGACCGCCGCCGCCAACCGCAGCAGCTCGCTCACGTCGATCTCGAATTCGATCATCGGGCCGGCCATGCTATCTCCTGCCCCTGCGGTGGAACAGAAAGTCCGCCCCGATCTCGTAGGCGTAGTCCACGTCCGCCAGGACCTGCCCGGGCAATGTCTCCGCCTTCCCGAGCCCGACCAGCATCTTGTAGGCGCTGCGGAATTTGCCCGCCAGGCTCATGTACACGTCCGCCTGGGTCCTGCGCTCTACCGAATCGGCGCTGATCGTGCTGTCTCGATTCTGCCCGTAACGCACCGCCAGCCACTCGCAGGCCATCGCCGCAGCCAGGTTGCAGATCGCCTCGAAGTGGATCTCCGGCGTGTCGATCAGCGGGTCGGCCGCCTCCAGCCATGAATAGGGCCGGCTGTAGGTCAGGCGCACTTTCTCGGTCGCCGCCGGCGCGTGGTTGGGGAAGTAAATCCATATACCATCCGCAGCCCGGAACAGGCGGTAATCCTCGTCCTCCAGCATCTGCGGCTGCTCGTTTGCGCTGATGCTGGCCGCCGGGTATTCCACGCTCACGATCGCTCCCGATTCGTCACGCCAGCCCGGGATCCCCGCCACCACCTCGATGATCCCCGCGCTATCGGTCCCGTAGGCGCTCCAGACCGTGCCGTTGTAGGTGACCACCGTGTTGGTTACCCCGCTCTGGTCCACGCCCAGGATGATCTCGGTCGTCCCATTGGCGTAGGTATACCCGCTGGCTTGCAGCACCGCCGCGTACGTCCCCGCCGGCAGCTCGATGATCTCGTCCGCCGGGAACGGGAAGCGCACCCGGTTGTAGATCCCCGCCGGCGCGCCCTCCAATCCATCCGGGTCCACGTCGCTCGAAGTGGCGATCAATTTGTCCGGCAGATTGCTCGCCACCGTATATAGCGCCACGCTGCACGTGCCTGCCGGAGTGCCCGTCCTGGAGAGCCACAGGTTGACCTGATGCACCTCCATTCGGTAGTCCAGCGTGAACAGCACGCCAAGTTTCTGGTCCGCCCCGCTGCTGGCCAGGTCGATCCCCGCATCTCGCCCAGCCTCGTCCACGTCCTCGGCATTGCCATACATCAGGTAATACGAGCCGCCGTCGCCGGCGAACTCGATCGTCTCCCGCCGCGGGCGGTCCTGGCCGTATTCGCGCGCCGCGTGGCGGATGGCCGCGTCCCTGTCGGTCTCCGAGAGATCATCCGTGCGGATCCCCATCATCAGGCGGTCCAGGCGATCATTAAAGGTGGATAACCTGGTCAAAGTGGACATCGTTTCCTCGATCGATAATTCGTGTTATCGGCAGTAATACTGCTATCGGCAGTAATACCGGCGGCAGTATTACTGCCGATATACATTCCATGCGGCAAACTGCCGACAGCTACCGCGGGCAGATGATGTGCAAAATATCTCCGAATGTATTTCCCGATTTGATAAAGCCCACCCACAATTCGTATTCCTTGCCGCGCTCCAGGTCCTGCACGATCGGCAGCGTGATCGTGTACGTGGCTACGTTGGCGAACCCGCTCAGTTTCGTTGAAGACACGTCCTCCATGTCTGGCAGCTCCTTCAAAAGCACTGTGACATCGGTGGGTACAACTGACCCACCTTGGGGGATGGAATCAAAATAGAAGGCTTTGCGCTCCCAGGAAAGCACTCGCTTCGGCGAGTTCTTGAAATATGGGTAATCGGCCACTATAAATCCTCCAGAGTCAATGCCAGCGATCCATCATGCAAAACAATCTCCGTGCTCTCCGTCCACAGGGTCAATTCCAGCGATTCTGTGTGCAGATACAGCTCCTCCAAGCCAACCGCCGGCCCAATGATCTGGCTTGCCAGATTGCCCAGCCAGCTCAGCACGCCGCTCAAGCTGCGTCTGATCCGCTTGACGACATTGCCGGACGAAGACAACATGCCCGAAAGCGCCTTGCGGGCAGATACGCTCAGCGCCCCGCTCTCGATAAGTGTCCCGGCGACTTGTTTCCCGGGGCGGCGTGATAATACGCCGGAAGAGGACAGCGCGCCCGCCAGGCTTCTGTACATCGTCTTGAGTCCCGCCAGAACACCGGATGAACCGAGCGAGCCTGTTTTGGTGGCGCCGGTTCGTTTTGTGACGTTCCCGCTACTGCTCAACAGGGCGGAGAATGCCCGCACAGCGCGTTTGGTCAGACTGCCGCTGCTGGAGAGCATCCCAGCTTTGCTCGTCCTGACCATCTTGTTCAGCGTACCGCTGCTGGAGAGCGTGGCGGTAAGGGCTCTCAAGAAGGTTTTGAGCGCCACCAAAGCGCCGGAACTGTTCAGCGTGCCGGCCTTGGCAGTAGCGGTTCTCTTGATCAGTGTGCCGCTCTCGCTGAGCGTTCCAGCCTTGGCAGCTTGGGCCTGCTTGCTCAGCGCGCCGGAGCTGCTCAACGCGCCGGCCAGGGATTTCACGGCCTTTCTCACCAGGGCGCCTGAGCTGTTCAGCGTGCCCGTCAGGCTGCGCAAGGTCACTTTCGACCCGCTCAATACGCCGGAACTGGTGAGCGTGCCTATCTTAGCCAGGATCGCCTGCCTGGCCAGTGCCCCGCTGCCGGACAAGCTGCCAGCCAGGCCTCGCGCTGTGCGCTTGAGCAACCCTCCACTGCTATTCAGCGTGCCCGCTTTGGCTGTGCCGGTGCGTTTGATCAGCGCTCCTGCGCTGCTGAGCATGCCGTCCAGAGCCTTACGTGCCTGGCCCACCAGGGTGCCCGCGCTGCTCAACGTGCCAGTCTTCGCAGTTCGGGGCTGCTTGCTCAATACACCACTGCTGCTCAGCGTCCCGGCTTTACTTAGGCTTATCAGCTTGCTCAATACACCACTGCTGCTCAGCGTCCCGGAAATGGATTGGGAAAACTCGTTGCCGCCAATCCTCTCGACCAAGCTGGCGATCAGCCTGCGCCGCATCACGCGGGCGCGGATGCGGTAGTCGTAGACGTGCTCGATCACCCAGGCGGCAACCATGTCGTACACGATGCGCGTCAGCGCGCCAGCGGTTGTCAATGTGCCAGCCAGGCTTTTCAGCCTGGTGATGCTCAACGCGCCAGACAAGTTCAGCGTCCCGGCTTTAGAGGTGCGGGCCTGCTTGCTCAGCGTCCCGGTTGGCGTCGTCGATCCGCTTTTCGCTGCTTGCGTTTGCCTGAGCAGGTCACCTGCGGGCGTCGTCGATCCGCTTTTCGCTGCTTGCGTTTGCCTGAGCAGCGCGCCGCTGCTGTTCAGCGTGCCGGCAACGGTTTGCTGAAACTGCGTCCCCTCGACGACCGTGATCGTCGGTGTATTGGTATATGCCGTGATGGCCGTCGCTCCGTCGTAGATGCGCAGAGCGATAGTGTCGTTATTCGACACTTGACCAGCGTCAAGCGTTAGGCACCACTCGGTGTCGAAATACTCTCCGATCGCGCCCGAGTTGATCGCCCCGCCGGTCGCCTCCTTCATCCCGTTGTTGTTGGTAACGAAGGCGCCACTTCCGCCAGTAAGCTGCGAGGTGCAGTCATCCCCATCCGCGAAGTTATTCGACAGGGCAAACTGCACCGGGGTCGTCCCGCTGACCGCGGTATAAGCGCCCCCGTTCAGAGAGTAATACAGGTTCCAGATTTTATTGGTCCAGGCTTTCGCCCCCGACTCGTCGATCAGAAAACGGACGCGGAAATTCTGGCCGGTATCCTGCGTCCAGTTGATATTCTGAGCGGCCTTCCAGGACGCACCGCTCTCGGATCCGTCATCGTTGCGACCGCGAAAAGCAACCTGGGTGAAGGATGGATTAGTCAATTACCCTCCGCTCACGCGCCCCCCAGGCCGTCCGGATAGGAAAATCGGGGTCTTCATTGGCGCGCTTCACCATCTTATTGAAATAATCACTCGGCACAGTGCGCCCAAACAGTACCCGCTTTGGGCCAGGCTGGGCCAGATAATCGACCATCCCGATCCAGTCCACACCATACCATCTGTAGTCTCGATACACATAATAATCTGCGGCCATCACCAATCGCCGCCCGTGGTCAAAATCGAACTCCACGATCACTAGCACTCCAAACACCGGCGCGTCCCACGCGTTCCCGTTGTATGTCGCCCCGCCATCGTAATAGATTTTCCAGGGCGGCCTGTAATGACATTGCGGCCTCACGTCACTCCTCGAAGAATATCTTTGCCCTGGCGTTGACGATCGCCGGCGCGGTGGCGCGCAGCCCAATCCGGTCGCCCGCGCCGCAGATCGGCTCTTGACCCAGCGGGTATTTGACCTCATATCCGGATTGTGGGTGCACCTCGGCAACGTCCAGGATGTCGCCCGCAGTAGGCTCGCCGGTAAAGTCCTGCTGGGCAGTGGTATCCAGGCCATCGGCGTTGCTGTCGTTCAGCTTGACCAATGTCAGCGCCGACGCCGTGCCGGCGGTGGTCTGGCGCAGCAACTCCACCTGCACCGGCTCGGCAGTCACGGAAACACCGTCGAAGAACACGCCCCAGCCGAGAATCTTGATCGAATGATTGGCGGCTGCGATCAGCTGGATCAGTGTCTCTACCGTTGCCGCGGCCAGCGCCTCCTCGGCGATGATCGCCACTCCAATTTGTGCCATGCTACACTCCTAATCCTGCTATTTGGTGCGACCAATCAGGCCTCACGAACAGAGCTTTGATCGCCCGCTCGTCCGCCGCAGGCGCAGCGGGAAGAAAATATGCCCTCGGCACCTGATAGATTAACGATGGATGTTCGGCAACGTCCGGCGTGCTTACCAGGCTGAACGAATAATTGGCAATATAATCCTCGTCCTCTGCTCGCCAGAGCGGGATATATGAAACCAGGGCATTAGGGCGAATGTTAAATGGATGAACCTTGCGGTAAAGCGCCGTCTCCTCAGAGGGATCAAGAACGGCGTTCCAGATGACAATCTCTGCGATTCGTCCATCCCAGTAACTAGATGCTGCGGCGCTCCGAGCAATGTTGAAGTTGTTAGTCAACGACAAACTAAGGTCGGTGCCACTCGGAGCATGAAGACCTGCATTGTTAATCAATGCCCGCATGGATTGACCCCCTGCTGTAGTCGAGCCCAACAGGTGATTCCAGGCATTTGTCGTCATTGTGTTGGTGGTAGTTGCCGAGCGCAGGCCGCCACTACCCCACAACGACCATTCCAGTTCACCGGCTGACAGACGGCGCATCCAGATGCTTGCGGCGCTGGCATCTCCAAGAGCTATGATATACATGATGTTGCTGGATACCGGATATACCCAGCAGGAGATGGTCAGTGGGCCATCGGTTAGCGGCACACCTGCATAATATAGAGCCTCGAAATCTACCCGGGTAAACAGTCTGGCCATTTATGTCTCCACGCCAAAGAAATCCAAGTAGTGTTGATTAGGATTCAATGCCACTAATCGTCCAAAGCTCCGCGTCGCCAGCCATATTGTCATCCACGTGGGTCGGATCGCGACGCACACGCACGATTGCCACCTGTCCATCTGCCCAGCTATCCATATCAGCCCCATTCGTGAACGCAATCGTTGGATAAGAGGGTTCACCGGATGCGGAAGCTGCGGTGTCAGACACGCCGTTGAAATCATAAGTGTGCGCGGCATCGATATCTTCAGCATCATCTGGGAAAGCACGGATCGCCATTTCCCAGCGGGTCTGGCCGGAAGCAGCCGTCGATGCTGACCAGGGCAAGGTAAAAGTCAGTCCACCACCATCATACCCACGTAAGATGCAGAGGAAGTCCAGATATTCAATCGCGGTGGGATCGAAATCCCAAACCGGGAAATTCTCTGCTGGAGTGGATGCACTTGGACGCACATCGAACGTGGCGTAATTCGCCGCGGGCGGCATGATACTCAGAACCTGGACAACAGGATCGCCGGAAGCCACATTTCACCTCCTCACAACATGCCAATCAGCCGCTTGGCCATGTCTCACAGAAGTTGCCGCACAAGATCGTCTTCTGGATCGCCGTCGGCAACAAAGTTGCCGCGTGGCATTGGTGCGGAAAGTGCCGTTCAGCGCATTGTTGTAATTTACCTGATTAGCGATGAGGAAGCCGATCGGCAGCAAAGTTGCCACTATCCGTTGGCGGCCACCGTGCAGGTATACGTCCACTGTATGCTGTCGCCGTTGACGACGTTGATCGCGGCGAAAACGCTGCGATCCCACAGCACACCCGCGCTCTCGGTGATCACGCTGAACAGGCCGTGCTCGGTGATCGCACCCGAGCCGGTGAACGATTGCGTGCCAACGCTGCGCAGTTGGTTAGCTGCCGGTTGGGACTTCGTGCCTGCCACGCGGTCGGTGATCGTGGTCGCCTCCGCGCCCAGCGCGGAATCGGTCTGGTTCTCTGCCACCGCGCCCGTCCCACAGGCGTGGAAGTTCATCGTGGTGATGTCGGTCGTATCGGCATCCCAATCGTCAACCAGGAAAGCCACTCCATTGTCGGTGATTACGCGGTATGCCAGAGTACCGTAATTGATCCTCACCCGCCGGTCGAGAATCTGCCGGATCATCTCGCCCAGGCTCGGGTCTGGATCGTGGCGCGCATACTCTCTCAATCGCTCGTACAGCACCCGATCTTCGTCCCGGATGAAAAATAGGCTGCCCATCAGCTCGGAGGTCAGCGTAATCACGCCAGTTGCCCGGCTGACGCCGCGCGCCAGAGCGGAAACAGCCAGCCCCTGCAGGAAGGATTTGCGCAAGCCATTCCGCAGCCTCCAGCGCAGTGGCGCGGGAAAGCCCTGGGCAGGTTGGTAAACGGCCTCCAGCGAACCCTTGAAAGATGTCTTTCCGCCGGTATTCATTCCTCACCTCCGGGTATCATGCCCCTCTTGCGCAGCACAAGCTCGACTTGCGATTCCGCCATCGCCTTGGCCGCGGAATCGGCCGGCTCGAACACCTTGTCAAACTCAACCAGCAGGTCGTCCGGCATGTTCGCCAGGTCGGCGAACACCAGCGCAACCTCGTGCTCAGGCAGGTATATCACTCCGGCCTCGGTGCGCCGATATGCTTTGACTTTAAATGTTGGCATGGTTTGCCTCCTTGTTTTCTCGATCGGATAGTATCAGCTACGCCAACCGGTTGGCGGCGCCAACAAAGTTGGCGATGGCGACTGATAATGTGCATTATCGGCCGCCCATAGAGCCGATTCTTGGCCCACGAACAGCCGCTCCATTTCCAGCGAGAAGGCCTCCCGCCAGCTGCTGGCTCTCCCCTCGCGGAACGTTGGACCGTCGCGCTCCTGCAGCCCTTGCAAAACTGCCCGCACGCCGCGTTCGTACTCGCTCCACGAGACCGTCCCGCCATCGGCAGAAATACTGCCGCTGTGATTGATCACATAATTCATGAATCGTCTGGCAGTCGCATCCGGCTCGTCGATCATCTCCTCGTAGCGCAGCGGCAGGATCCAGCCCTGCTCCAGCCACGGCGCAAACAGCGCCCAGCGTTCGAAGATACCCAGGTAATGGTCCAGCCCCTCGATCACCGCCCGCAGGCGCTCCTCGAAGCTCCCCAGGCTCATGTACAATATCTTGCCCGGGTGCCGGAAGCGCTCCTCGTCCGGATCCTCGATGTGGCGCACCTGGCTCACCGCCACGTCGCGCAGGTCCCGATGCACGAACAGCACGGCCGTTCCCGCCTTCCGGAGAGCCTCGGCGATCTCCGGCCTGTAGCCCACGTGCCCTACCATCCAGGTCCCGTCAGGCTGGCTGCGGATCTGCCGGACCGTCGCATCCAGGTCTTCGAAGCGCGTCCCCCAGCCGCCCAGGTCAAAGCAGTCCATCCAAGGCGTTGGCTCACGCCGTTGGGCCAGCGCCTCCGCCATCTGCATGGCCAGGTGCGTGCCGCTCTTCGGGAAAGAATTAATCAGAATTTTCATGTTTCGGCGTCAACTTCGTTGACGGCGGCAGTATTCTGCCGATGGCAGTATGCTGCCGATGGGTTTCGGCAATCCTGCCGCCGGCAATCCTGCCGCCGGCAAACTGCCGCTATGAATACAGCACCGCCGCGCTCGGAGCCGTCCCGGTTAGCGTCGCATAACAGCCTGGCCCGAAGGCCAGCCCGCCCGGGAACCAGACCGATATCGTCGTATTGATCGGCGCCTTGATCGTCGCCCATAGCGCCGCCCCGCTCCCATCGATGCTGGCATCCAGGATCAGCGTGGCTGCGTCCGCGCCGGCCGTCAGCGTGATCGCGTAGACTGCCCCTGGACCGCTCTTCACCAGCGCACTGACTGCGGACACTAAAGATGAGAAAGGACCTCTCATATTGCCTCCTCGGCAGTTTTATCGCCGGCGGCAGTATTCTGCCGATGGCAGTTCTGCTGCCGCAATCAATCAAACGGGGGCGGGCAAGGAGAGCGCCAGCCGAACGAACGACCAACGCAGAGGAAACCCGCCCCCATTCGACAGCCAGCCTGGACTATCTCCTGCTGCTGGCTGTCCTTTTCGCGCCCGGCGACTTTGACGCCGCCGGCTTGGCCTCCTTCTCCTCAGCCGCTTGCGCTTGTTGGCCGGATTGCTCCGGCTCTTTTTTTACCTTCGGCAAAATTGCCGCCGGCAATTTTGCCGCCAGTTTTTCCTGCTCCAGGATCAGGCCGGCTTTCAGGGCTTCGAACACCTTCACGCCGCCGATCCCGTAGTCCAGCAGCAGGCGCACCTTCTCGACCCCGTCTGGCTCGGTCACCAGGCGTACCTTCAGCAACTCATAGCCCGCCTCGGGCCGGATCGCCGCCAGGGCGGCTTTGACCAGCTCGGATTGCATGGCTATAGCCTCAGCTCGAAGTTGGCCCGCGCTCCCAGATATTCGAACGTGCCCGTCGCGGCCGCATCGATGGTGAGCTGCACCTGGATCACCTCGTCGTTGTCCAGCCATTCCGCGGTGGTCAAAGTCAGCGTCATCTTGTGCTGGTCCACGTCGATTCGCTCCGCGGCTGCGTCGTGACCAGTATCGTAGCTGAAGGCCAGCTCCTCTACCGTGCCAATGGCCGCGCCGTCTGCCGGCAATGTGACCTTGTGCACCAGTGCTGCCATTGCGGTCGCAGCCGCCGTCACGATCTCGAAGTAGATGTCGATCGTCTTGAGATAGCAGCCCTTGTACTGGTCAGAATTGCTCGGGATCACGATCGGGATCGTCAAGACGCCCGTCACGTCCGCGGCCGCTTTCGTCTTGGCAATCGTGCCGGCCACCTGCCCGGCCGCGTCGGCCCACGTGCCGGTCACGAAGTGCGCCATCGTAGGCGGCAGCCATTGTGACATATTCCTATCGCTTACGTAACCCATGTCAAAACCTCCTGTATCGATAATTGCGCTCGGCAATTTGCCGCTCTAGTTGGCGGCGGCATACATGCCGAGAAGGTCTTAGACGTTCGCCTTGTACAGCGGGCGGAAGTCCGCCACCGGCGCGCAGTCGTACGTCGCACTGTAGCGGAACCCGAACTGGCGCACCTTGAACCTGAGCTCGTCGTTGGTAAACATCGCTCCGCTGCGCTCGTCCTCCGCCGAGAACAGCTCCGGAGTCCTGCGCCCGCGCAGCCAGATCAGGAAGATCGCCGGCGCCTGCGCCGGGTCGGCTATCGCCGCCCAGTTGTCGGTGTCGGTCCAATCCGGCACCGGGATGATCTCGAACTGTCCCTTCACGCTGTTGACCGTCTGGAACTGCCCGCCCGAGGTTGCCCCACCAGACTGAGCCGGAATCATCTCGGAGTTGCGGATCTCCTCCGCCGTGGCAACCAGGTCCACCGGGACCAGCAGAAAGCGCGGCCGGTTGGCCATCGCCAGGCGCCGCCCTACGCCCAGGGGCTGGTCGGTTTGCTTCATCATCGCCGTGCGGGCGGCTACGAACGAGCTGTAGCTCAACGCCGAAGTACCCAGGTTGGCATGCCCGCCGGCCGTGGTCACCGCGGTCGAGTTGAACAGCGCCCCGGTATCGGCCAAGACTGGCCCGGTCGCCGTGTTGACCGTGAAGGCCGCCGAGACCAGCGCCGAGATCGTGTTGTAGTAAGCGTTGGAGAGCCGGCTGGGAAGTGTGCGCAGGCGATTGAGCTTGTCGAGCAGGAACGTTTCCAGCGTGACCCCGATATAGTTGCCGCGCTTCACGTAGCTGGCGGTCTCCTCCTCGTCGGCCCAGGCGGATTCGACGTACGCATCGCCCTCGGACATCGCCGTCAGAGTCGAGATCCCGAACACCCGCACCAGGGTTGCCTGGTCCAGGGTGTCCACGTCCTCCTGGCGCACGATCGGGTCCCACCATTGCTCGCGCACCGAGTAATCGGCTGCCAGCAGCAGGTTGACCACGTTCTTCACGATGCTCGACAGGCTGCTGGAAGTCACCTGCGCCTCGAGCAGGCGCTTGTTGCGCATCTGCCCCAGGCCGTCATAGTCCTCGGTGAAACGATAGTACCACTCGCTCAGCCTGCGCTCGTAGGGCAGCGCCGGCTTCTCGGATTCGATGAAGTGCTTGATCGATTCGATACCGTGATATTCCGCCTTTTCCTTGTTGATCAGCTCGGTGAAGCGGGTCGGGCCGGCCACCAGGCGCAGCAGCGCCAGCTCGATCCGGTCCAGCTCGGTCAGCGAGCCAACTTTGATCCGCGCCCCGTCCGGGAGCACGATCTTGCCGCTCTCGGAGAGCTTGCTCAGCGCTTCGCGGTGTTTCGTGATCGCCGTTTCCAGGTCCGCTGTCTCGAAGACCTTGCCGCGGAACTGTTCGGCGATGATCTCGCGATAGCTCTCGGGCAGGCCGCTCTCGCCCAGCTTCACGCCCAGCACGTGCGCACACTCGTTGATGCGCATCTTCTCTTCCAGCGCGGCCGCCCTGGCCTCCGCTGCGGCGATGGCCTTCGCCACCGGTTCTGGCAGCTGGTCGCCAGTCTGGGTATCGTTGCTGCTGCCGGCATCGTCATCATCCGAATCGTCGTCCGGATCATCGTCTCCTGCGCTGGCCAGTCTTGCTTCGATTGCGGCAATCCGATCGTTAAACCCGGCCATGCTGGCGGAGACGGCATCGCCAATCAATTTCTTCAGCTCTTCTGGGTCCATCTCTACCTCCTGTGAAAGTAAGTTCCGCGGGCCGCTCGGCAAACTGTCGCCGGTCATCCCCGCAATCATGCGTGATAAGCGCCCGCCTGCCGCCGGGTCGGCCACCACGTCCACGCTCAAAGCCTTGGAGATCTTCTCGATCACCGGGGTCGTCGACCCGGCGATCGTCTCTTCGATCCCCTCTCCCAGGGCGTCGATGCTCAGCCCGATCTTGTCCAGCACGCTGGCCTTCTCGGCGTTGAGCAGCTTCGCCCGCAAATTGTCGTCTACGATCTTCAACACGCCCGTCACGGCCTTCTTGGCTGCGTCCCAGGCCGGCTTGACGATCACCCCGACCCACTCGTGCACCACCGAGCGCATCCCTTGCCGGGCGGCCATCTCGTCATCCGTCAGGTGGTTGTCGTAGACCTTGATCCCATCCCACAGCGGGACGCTGGCCTCCAGTGCGCTCGCCTTGTACAACCGGCCGTTCTTCGACTTGACGTAGGTCTCCTTCCCCTCGGTGACCAAGTCGGAATCGCTCTCCGGCCCGATGATGATCACTTCCCACTCGCGGCCCTCCGGCTCGTCTTTCTTTTTCTTCGAAGCCAGGATGCGCAGCGCCTCAGTGACCGGCACGTATGTCTTTTCCGGGATGACCTTGGTCCAGTCCTCAACCCCGGCGAAGATCACCTCTGTCCCGTCGATCTCGAATGGGATCAGGTAGAATTCTTCGTCCATTTTGGCAACGACGTGGTCTTCGTAGGTATCGGTCACCCAGCAGCCGGGGCGGTAATCGCCGTTGGGCAGACGGGCGAACTTGGCCTCGAAGGCATCCCGGATCTTGCCGACGAACTCGTCCAGGCTGCCCTTGGAGCCGTGGAGCGCCTCTTTCTCCCGATCGACGACCTGACCGTCCTTGAAGATCTTGCCCTTGTTGGCTTTGGCGATCCTGCGTCCCATGATCGCCCACTCGGCGTCGCTGTAGCCGCCCTTGGCTTTATTGGCCGTGTCGTTGAAGCGGGTAATCGCGTTGATCGCCCGCATCGCCGGAGAAAGCGGGTAGCGGAAGTTGACCGGGTCGGCGAACAGATTCTCGGACACGTCGGCGTAGTCTGCCGGCTTGGTCATGTTCCCGCCTGGCTTGATCCCGATTCCGTATTTGCGCGAGCGGGCCTTCTGGGCTTTCTTCTCAGCCGATTCCTCGGCTTCTTTTAGCCTGAGCGCGGTGATTTGCTTGTCCGCTTTATAGGGCATATCGCCTCCCATCCACGCCTTAGCGGCAGTATTTCTGCCGAAACGAAAAGGCACACGCAATTGCGAGGTCCGGCCTTTTGGCCGCCGCTGCAGTTGCGTGTGCCCTTGTCCCGTTAGGGATGCTGTTTCACGCACGCCCCAGGTGGGGCTGTTTGTATAAAAACACGGCTCGCCGGCGAGATCCCGTGCGAGCCGTGTTTCAGAGTTTCACGTCTCGATTAGAGTATAGATGAATTATCGCTTTTTGTCAACGTCCCATATATGCTGATAAGCCACATTATCAGTCGCCAACTAGTTGGCGCATGAGATTCATTCTTCCTCTTCCCCAATTTTACCATCCACATCGGCAGTAATCTGCCGCACCGGATTGATCACCTCCGTCACCCGGAATTCCTCCAGCCCGCGCATCCCCCGCGCGCGCTTCTGCACCCGCACCGCCAGCACCCCCGCTCCGGCCATGCGCAGATGCAGGATCATCTGGTGCTCCAGTAGCGTCAGGCTCACCGGGTACATCCGCTCGGCAAACTGCCGCTCGGAATCCCAGGCGGATCGCCGCTCGCCGCCATTACGATCCGTCACTACACTCATAGTTTACTCGTCACCTCCCCGCGGGATAACCCCCACTGCCGGCGGGTAGATCGTCCAGCGCGCCGATTGCCCTGGATGGATGCTGACCATGTGCAGCATGGCAACCGCCTGGTTGCGGATCTCCAGTTTGCAATAAAAGCAGCGGTACACCGTCAAACTATCTGTCACCTGCTGAACGACTACTCGCGAGGCCGGCCAGCACGGCTGCTGCCAGTGCCAGTCCAGCCGCTTTATTTGCTCGAAGGCGCCGCTACCGATTTCCATTCCAGCAATCCTCCGCAGTGCGGGCAGAACTTCCACGTCGCTAGCGCCGGATATTTACACGAGCATACGAACGGCGTGCGCATCTGGACCCATTTGCGGTCCTGTTCCTCGTCATTCGAGAAAGCTACCCCGCTGCTCGAGACGTATGATTTCGGCAAACTGCCGCTCGGCAAACTGCCGCTCGGCTCAGGTTGGTCTGCGCCCATCTGTGTCTCCGATATAAACCCCTCGTACAGATTCCAGCTGGAGCTTCTTCTGTTCCTCTTCGCGCCGCTTGCGCTCCTCCTCGATCTGCTTGCTCAGCGGCCCGATCAGGTCATCCTGTTCGCCCCATTCCGGGCGGAATGGGATCGCATCGCATCGGCAATTTATACGATTCCTCGGCGACAGGCTCGGATCGCGTGGGAAGCGCGCCTTCTCCCCGCCCACGACGAAAGGCTCGCCTACCTTCACCCGCTGCCCGTGGGCGATGATGTGCTCCCAGCGCGTGCGATTATCGCCCGTCGCCAGCCAGACTTGTTCCAGGTCCGGAAATCGGTTTTTGGCATCCGCCATCTTGGTCCAGGAGGCCGCGCTCTGCACTGTCAGCAGCTCGGTGCGCATGATCGCCTCGGCCTTGGCGCTGATCCCCGTGGTGCCGATCTCGCGGAAGCCGCGTAGATCCCGAATGCCCAGGATGTTGGTGATTACGCTCATCACCTCGAACGGGGTTGATTCCATCATCACCCCGCTCACTATCTGGCCGCGGATCGCGGCGCTCATCTCCTCCGTCACGCTCACGATGCGGCTGGTGGTCAGGAACTGGCGCACCAGCTCGCTCTCCAGCCCGGTCAAGCCCGGCGACCAGGTCAGCTCGGCCGTGCCGACCAGATCATCGAACCCGCTGATCCCGCGCTGCCAGGCGCGCAGCGTCGCCGCCTGGTTGGCCACCACGATCTGGCGGGCGTAATCGGTGGTGATCGCCTCCAGGTTGGCCAGCAGCCGGCCAATCTCCGCCGGGCGGTAGAGCCCGCTCTCGAGCAGCAGCCGGCGCAGCTCGCCGTGCAGCCCCGCCAGCGCCGCCAGGATCGCCTGCGTCTCTTCCCAGGTCAGGTCGGTGTTCTTAAGCAGCCGTTTGATCGCAGCTCTCAGCTCACGCTTGCCCATGAATCCTCATCCGATAATAAGACTTACCGGCCTATGCCGGCGGCAGGATTGCCGGCGCTGGTTCTGGCTCCGGTTTCTCATCCGGCTTCTTGATCAGCTTATCCATCCGCTTCAGCAGCTCCACCACTGTTGGATCGACAGCGCCAGTATTGCCCGATTCCTCGTCCAGGATATCCTGGACGTCTAGAGTCACGCCCAATAGCTTGAAGATCTCCGCCAGGGCTTCCAGCGCCGGCTGCCTGGGGATAATGTTACCCATCACCAGCGGCAGCAGCGCCTGGGCCACCAATGCCAGCGAGTTCGCCGCCAGGTTGGTGTCTTTCTGGCTGATGTCCGGCATCACCACTCGGAACGCCTCCCGCGCCGGGGCCGTCTTCCCGCCCGGCTGGCCGTCCTCGTCCAGGATGTCTACCTCTCTATCCAGCAATCCCAACGCTACCAATACGTCGATCTGGTAACGGCACAGCGTGGCCAGGATGCGCTTGATCACCGTCTGCTTGTGGGCAAGCATTTTCATCGTCGGCTGGCCCATAGATTCAGCCGTTGCCCTATTGGTGTACCCGCCTTCGGCAATAAAATGCTCCGGCACCCGCGCCCCACCCGCAATGAACACCCGGAGCTGGCGGATCAGCACTTCCAGCTCGGCCGTCTTCAAGTCCGGATTCTTTGCCTCCAGCTCGGTCTTTTCGTTGTGCGCGTACACCGAGCCCGGTTTCATCGCCGCAACTTTCTGCGCCTGCTTCCTCAGATTGCGCTCCGGCTCCGGCGCCGTTTCGCTCCCGCCCTCGATCTCCAGGTCCCAGGAAAACATATTCAGCAGCGCCACATGCTCCGCCCCATCGAAGAAGACCTGGTCGAAGCGGTCCAGCCAGTCGATCATCGGCAGCAGCTCGGGCCGGCCGCGCACGCCGGTCGAGACCTTATTCACCCGGAAATAGAAGCAATTGCCCTTCACCTCGCTCTCGCTCAGCGAATTTTCCGCTTCACGCAGCTCCATCAATCCATTTTCCAGGCCATCAACCCGGAACTCGCGCCCGCTCAGCCGGCTGCGCAGCTCGCCCAGCCTGGATACATATTCAGACCAGCTCGATTCGAACAGCCGTCCGTCCCCACTCACCAGATCGGCGTACTTCCGCAGGTCGAGTCGCCCTTCCATAAGCCCGGACGCGCTCTCCTGTCTGATGATCTTATACAGCGGCCCATCTCCGCCGCCGGTGGGGCTTTTCAGCCGCAATCCCAGCTCGTCGCGCACGTTACTCTTATCGGTGATTACCGCGTAGATGTTCGTCGGGTCCACCGAGCCCAGTCGCACCAGCCCGTCCGCCACGGCCCCCTTGTCCTCGCCGGTGCGCTCGAAGGTCAAGATCACCTGCTCGCCGAACAGCCACAGCTCCCGGCTCAGCTCCTCCAGCCCCTCGCCCACGCCGCCTTCCTTGTCGCCCAGCGCGTTGACCGAGTCGAACCAGAAGCGGTCCAGCGCCGCCTGCACATCCGGGTTATCGGCTATTACTGTCACCCCATCGCCGACGGTGTAATCGACCCAGATCTCCACCAGCGCCTTGGCCAGCGGGTGCGTCTGCCACAGCCGATAGCAGGCCTCGATGGCCTTCTCCTGGCTGATCCTAGACAGGTCGCGCGGCTTCGATCCGGTCTCCACGTAGCCGGTCCCGATCGGTTTCCCATCTGCCGTATACAGCACCGGCTCGTCATTGCCGTCCTCCATGCCGGCTTCATAGGCCCGCCGGGCGCGCCGCTCGGCTTCCGGCGCCGGCACCCCGCCGAATAGCCGGATCACACGCTCACGTAGCGGCATCTTGCCGAAGCTCATTGGTTTGCGATCAGCCATCATGACCTCCAATCGGCAGAAATACTGCCGCTATTTATCGTCCGCGTCGGCGGAAATATTGCCGCAATTATCCCTGCCAGGCGCTCTTCCGGCGCTGCGCATGATATTGCCCTGCCTCGGGCTGCTCCACCGCCGCCTCGGCTATCGTCTCGTCCAGGCTGGCCGAAGCGCAATAATTCTCCGCGTGACAAAAATGATCGGCCCCCGCTGCCTGGTAGACCGCCACCTTCTGCCCGCCGGTCGATTCTTCCAATATTCTCACCGGCGCACACAGGTGGGCGTAATAATCGGGCACGCTACGGATATCCGCCGGCAGTGTGTTGACCTGGTCGTAGAATCGGGAGAATGTCAGGTCCATCGTGCGCGTCCGGTCCAGGTTGACCACGCCTTCTTTATCGTCCCAGACCGCTTCGTCTTCGCGCTTGGTGCCGGTCTTCTGCTGTACGTAGTACGCCAGCCAGACCTTGCCTTTCGGGAACTCCGCCTGCAGCTCGCGCGCCTTGCGCGTCTCGGGCAGGGCATCGATCACGCAGCAGGAGACGTTGTACTGCTTGATCAGCCGGCCGGCTTGTTCGAACGATTCCACCTCGCCGGTGTAGCGTTGCGGGCGCGCGCCGGTCTCCACATCCCGAGGTCCCCGGATCACCACGTGCAAGGCCTTGCCCACGTCCACGCCCATCACGCAGCGTTCATCCTGGACCGGCTTGTGGGCGTAGTCCCGCCGGCATGCGTCCAGGTCGCTCTCGGAGAGCTTGCCGCCCTTGGGCAGGTAAGGCAGGCCCAGGTCCTGGTTGAAGCACTCCTTGCGCACCGTCTCATCGGTCGAGCTCAGTGATTTCAATATTTCCGCCAGGTCCGTCGTGGCATTGAACAGCCTGGTCAAATGAAATCCCAAGATGTCCCGCTCCGGGTACGTCGCCACCCATTCCCCCGGGCCCAGGCGGTCCAGCTCGTGATCACAGCGCCGGCAGGCCAGAAAAGAACGCCCATCGATATGATTCCAGGCACGCGGCCGGCCCAGGTCGTCGAACTCGCGCACCAGCAGGCCGATCTCCAGCGGCTGGCGCTCGCCGCACTTCCCGCAGCGCACGTGCCATTCCCGCTGGTCGCTCTCCTGCCATTTGGCGTGGATACCGTAATCGGGATAGGTCGGCGTCGAGATCCACCTCTGCTCGGCGATCTCGGAATGCCCTTTGCGCTTCTGGGCGATTGCCGGTGCGCGCGGGTCCATCTCGTCCACCTCGTCCAGCACCAGGATATCGGCGTCGATGCTCTTGAGCTGCGGCGCCTTGCCGTCCGGGGTCACCTTCCCGCCCCGCAGATACATGAAGTTATCCCGCACCCGCTTGAGCATGACCTGGTCGATGCTGCGCTTTCCGCCGGCTGCCGCGCCGCCCTCGGTCACGATCTTGCTCAGATAATCGCTGGCCTCGATTCCCGGCCCGATCCTGGCCGCGCTGAAATCGCTGATATGCCTCTCGGTAGGGAAAACGTAGAGCACGTTTGCCTTGCGCTCGTCGGCTCCATACAATGAATAGGAGATCGCATATTCGCTGGCGCCCATCTGGGAGGCTTTATAGATAACCATGACCTGCGCCTGGCAGCGATAGATATCTCGCAAATAGGCATGCCCGGGCAGATCGAAGCGCACTCCCGGTTTCAAGTTCGCCCGCCTGAGAATCGTCCAGGTGAGCAGATCCAGGCCTCGCTCCCCTCTAAGAGAGAGGTCGGGAATCGCCCGCCGGTTGACCTCAAGCAGCGCCCAAGCCAGCGATTCCTGCCGCTGCCTGGAGGTTACGTATGATCCATCCAAGCTCATCATCATCGAATCCTGCGAGCTCATTCATCCGCTGCACCTGCACCGGGCCACCGTCCTCTCCGGAGAGCTCCAGCCCGACCTTGCCCTTATATACTTTCTGCCATTCCAGGTACGTGATCCGGTCGCGGTGCGCCGCCGGGTCGGGCATGGCCGCCACCGTCTCCCAGGCGAACATTACGTCCGATAGCCGGTCGCCCAGGATGCCGACCCGCACCTTCTCGACCGCCAGGTCGATTTCCGGCTGGTTCTCTCGCCATTTGCGGATCGTGCGAGCGCTCTTCAGGCCCAGGACGTCGCGCGCCAGGAGCTCGAGCGTCGCCGGCCAGCGCTTGTTCGTCGGCATCGCCAGCCAGGCGATCAGTGCAGCCTTCCGCCATTCCCAGCTCTGCTCGCGCAATCCCTGGTAAGCTTCGAACCAGGCGACCTCCTCCGGATAGACCTCGGTCAGCGCCTGGAGCGTGGCATAGGCTGAGCGGCTCTCCTCCTGGCCGGGCACCTCCGGCAGCGCCGGGAATGCCGTCGCCGGGTCGTCCAGCTCGCGGCGCTCGATACCCTCCAACCGGTCCAGGATGCGCAGCACCCGGTCCACCGCGCCCTGGTGCCCCTTCGTCGCCTGCTGCCACAGCCCGAGGAGCAATTGCCGCAGGCGCTGCTCAGTCACTGCCCTGGCAATGTCGTCTGAATCCAGCTCTTGCGCCTCGACCGCCTGGCGCACCAGGTCGCGTGCTTGTTGCCCTGATTCCAGTCCCAGGCTGGCGGCGATCTCCTCGTAATATGCGCCGCCGAGCCGCAAGAGCAGCGCCTGGCGCTCGATGGAAACGTCCTGGACCAGTGCCTTTTCCTCAGTCATTTCCTGAGCAGATAATAAGCTTTATCAGTCGCCAACGAAAGCGCCAACTTTGTTGGCGATGGCGCCGCCAACCGGTTGGCGCAGCCCTACGAAACCGAGCCATCGATAGCCCGCAGGTATAGCTCGGGCTTCCCATCGGGGACGTGGACGATCTTATAGAACACCCCGCCGCCGTCGGCGAGCACGCTCTCCGGATATACCGGCACCAGCGTGTTCTTCACATACTGGACGCGCTCGGAGACCGGCGCGCTGTCGCTGGGATAGATCTGCATGATCGGGCGTCCGGCATTGTTAAGACCACTGACGAAGCGCGCGTTCGCCTTATCCGCCGTCACCCGGAAATCAAGATACTGGCTCGGCGGCTCAGGTGGTTGGTCGTTCTGCGCTTCTCTCTCCTCCAGCGCCAGGACCCGGTCCGAAAGCAGCGCGATCGCGCTGCGCACATCCGCCATCTGAGATTCGAGAGCCACAACTCTCTCCGGCAAGTCGTCCGGTATAGGCGGTGGCTCTGGCTCCGGCTCCGGGACCTGCCCGCCGAATTGCTCAGCGATCCACCGGTGCATCTCGGACTCGTTGCCGATCTCCCAGCGGTCGTAATCGGCATAGCTCGTCCCGCCAGATTCGTTCGGAAAAGCCGGCTTTTTGTCCGCCGTCTGGTGGAGGATCACCCGCTCGCGCAGCACGCCATTAGGCAGCGCAGGCGGGCCGGCATGCTCACGCGTCCGGTCCCACAAATATTGGGCGAGACAGTAGAAATGGTCATTGAGCATCGCCGCCGTCCAGAATGGGCTGAGCCATTTGTCGATCAATCCCTTTCGGGAATAGATGATCGGCCTGGTCCCGTCTCGAGACAAAACCAGCTCACTCATCTGCCAGGTCGCATCGGCGTAGCGCTCGTTGGCGATGCCGCGGTCCACCTCCAGGTCGATCATCTTCGGGAAATTGAACGGCTCGGGCTGTATCCGGTACCAAACCTCGTCCGCCTGGCGCAAGACCGGCTGGTCGGCGTACAGCACGTGATAGGTTGTCTGGTAAAGACTGCCATATCCCGCTGCCTGAGCCAGGAACGCGTTCGCCCAGGGATCGATGTAGCCCCAGGAGATGCCGGCGCGGTGGAACGCGCCCAGCACGCCGTTGGCAATGGCAACCGCCAGGTTCAGGTCTGGCCACTGCCAGCGTGAGTAATCCCGCCACAGCGGGCGCGCCGTGCCCGTCGGGTCTTCGAAGGTCCGAACGATAGTCCCCAGCGTCTTGTAGAATAAATTTTCTGCCAGCGAGCCCTGGGGTAAGGCCCAGGTCACATACTTGGAATCTAACAATGGCTTATCCATCCAGTCTCCTTCCAGTCTCCTTAAAGCGGTTATGTCGGCGGGTCCTTGCCGATCTTGCTCACCCGGCGCCGCAGACGATTGATCTCCACCTCCAACGCATGGATCAATTTCGATTTCTCCTCCAGCTCGGCCTCCAGCTCGTGAATGCGCCCCTGGTCATCATGAGCCTGCTTTTCCAGCGCATCGATGCGCTCATTGCGCTCCTCCAGCGCTTTCTCCAAACTGATGATCCGCTGCCGGCTGTCATCGATCTCATATCTCAGCTCATCGATGCGTTTCTTCAGCGGCTCGATCAATGCAACTGCCGATTCCCGGATCAGCGATGTGCTATCCTGTTTGTCTTTGCGCAGCTGCCTGTAGACAGCATAGATTCCAGGGAGCGCCATGATCAGTGCTACGACGATATTCACGATGCTGATATCTATCATCCCCCAGGTATCCTTAGTCTCTGACCTGCAGCCGCTCCATTAGCATTACAAAGCCGATGCCGATGATCAAAAACGCGGCGTGCATGCGCAGCACCGCGCTCCAAACCATATATTGAATGCCGGCCAGCCACTCCTGGAAAAATCCGCCATCTCTGAGCAGGATCAGGGCGTAGAAGATCACCACGTGGACCAACCAACTAAGAGGGGGCACTGCGTAAAGCCACTGCCGGCGAAAGCGGACCGCCCAAACGATCCAGGTTGCAATCCCGCAGCCCGAGAGCGTCAGCGTGGTGATTTGCAAGACCTGCAGCAGCGTCATTTAGCGGCAGCTTTGACGGCTTCGTAGATTCCTGACGGGAGTAGACCCAACACCACCGCCGTCAGCCCGACGTAGAACCATTCGGGAAACGATGCCGGCATGCCCAGGCTGGCAATATGAAACCCGGCGCCGACAGTAGCCCCGGTGATAGAACAAGCGGCAAGCTGTACTTTACCTGACAATCCGAACTTGCCGTACAAGGTGCCCAATCCAAGAACGCTTGCGATCACGATGGGGGCATTTTCCGATATCGCTGCGAGATATTCCTGGAACATTTTCGCCTCCTTAAGGAATGACGGGGGCAGGCGGGCACGGGCCGGCCCACCCCCTGGTTGTAAGCGTCAGCTCTGCTGACGAGGGCAAAAACAAAACAGACACGGGGGCTGCCCGTGTCTGTTCGGCCCATAGGATTACTGTAACACGAATAACCGGGTTTCACAAGTACCCATTGCTTAGAACTTTATAACTTCCGGCCTTTCAGATTGCTCAATTTCAATGCCGGCCTTGGTCTGCTGATCATTTCAATAGCCTTCTCTTGTGGGCCTGCTTCCTTCTTCGTCATTAATTCCGCTACTGCTATCGAGCAGGAATTGCAAAATCCGCTCTTCGTCAGCTTTGCAATCCTCTCGCATCTGGGGCATTTTTCTTGTCCTGCCACATGAGTTTGTTTCAATCGCAACATATGGCAAGGCTTACAGATTCCCGTCGATTTGACCAATGTCCCGACCATCTTGTGGCAATTCGGGCATTCGATACGTTTTTCCTGTTCGGAATGCTTGCGCCCCCCCCCCGCTTTCTCTGCTTGCAAAATTGCGGCAGTATCCTGCGGCAATCCTGCCGCATGCTCTTGACTTCCTAATGCACCAAATATCACTCCCAATGCCGGATGATCTGTACGCACTATCAGCCCAAGCCCGATATCGACGCTCTTCGGATCGGCGGGATCCAGACCTACCTGCTCGATGATTCTCACAATGGTATCGTGTAAGCTATCGAGCGCATCCAACTCTGAATCAAATCGGCAAGTTGCCGCATTAATACGATCCGATAATTCAATAATATATTTATTCATAGTTTACGCCTCCTATCATTGGTTACAAGTTAAGGATTGGTGCCGCCTGTCAAGGCTAATTTAGGACGGCGTTTACGTTTGATAATGCCCAGCAACTCGGCTTCATTGGCCAAGAACCGAACCGGATCAACGGCTGTACCATCATGGTAGTCGATCGTGAAATGATACAAGCCTCGATAGACCATCTCGATCGAAATCTCGCTAAAAGGCCGGTCAAGCACTTCAGCGACCTGGTCGGTCAGGTCGATCAACACGGCGTACAAAATCCAGGTGGCCCAGACTTGGACCTGCACGCCATTGATCGAGCCGACCCAGAAGTAAGCCAGGCCGAGCAAGCGTTTGACCACGTTGAAGGCGTCTTCAATGCGCCATCTTTGCCCGTACAGCTCGGCCACATATTCCGCCGGCAAAAGCTGCGGGTCGAGCACGTTGGTCAGGTAGCGATACCAGCGTCCACCGATCTGGATCTCAATCAGGCGCACCAGGGTAGCGCACTGTGTGGGTCCCTGGCCCAGGCGCACCATCCAATCGTGCCACTGGGCGCTGGCGTGCAGAATGCGCTCCACCTGATAGACGGCATTGCTTTTCGCCCGGGTCACAAACCAGATATTGGCCAAACTGAGCCGGTCAAACCAGTCGTAGTTGGTAAAGCCCAGGTCAAACAGCAACAGCGCACCCTTCTCCAGGCTTTCGACGGCTCGCTCCCAGAAGGTTTGATCATGGGCGTGGCTGTCTTCTTCGTACCAGATCTGGCGGGGCAGCAGCGAAGCAGCGCTGACCAGGGCGGCGATCCGACCGGCCAAGACCGGGCCTTCCCCTTCGCGCAGCAAGTCGATCTTGTGCAACAGCGCATCCAACGTCGAGCCATCCAACACCCACACATCCGAGAAGCGTTCCAGCGCCCAGGCCATTGCCTTCGAAAGCGGGCGCTTCCGGGTTTGCCAGCGTTGCTGCATCTGCGGCAAGATCTCAATCAGCACCCGATAGAACAACTCCGCAGGAAACGTGCGCAGGCGTTCCGAGACGGCTTGCTGCGAGACCGGCCTGGCTTCTGTCCACAGCATGCCCTTCTTCTTCAGAACCCGCACCGCCTCTGCCACCGATCCGACTTGTCGCCAGATCAGGCTCAACACAAAGGCCACCATGACCGGCAGAGTCAGAATGCGCTGGCGCAGGCCCATCGCCGCATAAGCCGCCATTTGCGTGTACGTCGCCGGATGGACAACTTTGCTCAACAGCGCCTGCACTTCTTCATCCGGCGGCGCACTAGTCGGTCGTTTACTACGATCCCGCTGGATCGCTCGGGTATGGCGTACACTACTGGTTTTTCGGGCTTTCGTTTCGTCGCTCATGGCGCAGAATGTACCTCACGATGCCGTTTATCAAAAGCCTTGACGGATTGTTAATGTGCTTAACTTGTAACCAATGGCCTCCTATCACGTTTCCTTTCGTTTCGGCATACACTCCGTGACATATCAATTCATCCAGGCGGTGTAGACGAGGCTGCCCGGATTTCGTTTGTCTGAATCTGCCTTTGCATACAGGGCAGGTTACATATCCCTTAGGTAAAATAAGCCATCTCTCATCTATAGAGTGAACGCCATGCAATCTCCACTCATGTCCGCAATTGCGGCACAATCCCCTGACGTGTGACTTTGATGGCGGAAGTTCTTGGCGTGTATTATCCGGCTGCCATACGATGATGACTTCATGCACTTCATAGAGAACCACGACCCGATGCCTGCATTTTGGGCAGTCAGGCCATTTGTTTACTCCGGCCATTTTCTCACTCGCAAATCCTCAGGCCATCCCTCAGGATCGCCGTGCTTGTTAGGCCATCCACCGAGCTGCTTCATAAAGAACGCCACGCCTGTTTCATTGCATTGGTCACGGATCGAGCGCGCCCAATCCAATTCCATTGATCTGCACCCCGGCCCTGATTCCCCGCCCGCAATGACCCAACTGATAGGAGAAGCGATTCCCGGCGTCAGGAACGGATGGTCATGATGTCCTCCCCCGTCTTCCCCAGGGTCGCAATAATATCCGCAGGGATGTGCCACACCCAGGTCTATCGGTCCCAGGAGTGGCTCGCAGCTCAGGAAGCGCACACTCGCCGGGGTACGTACCAGGTGGGGAATGCGCTCGTTTGCCCTCTTTTGATCCTCGACGCTGACTCCCAGCCAGACATGATGCAATCTATCGACCAGATGAGAGCGGCAGTAATCTACCGAGCGGATATTCGGGACCAGGTCTGCCATGCGCTCTGCCCGCTTGGTGAGCACCTGGAAGACATGATTCGGGCAGCGCGCCATGATCTTGAAAATATCGAATATCCATTCGTCGGGCACGGACTCCAGGAACAGGTCAGTCATCGAACAGACGAAGATCATGCGCTTCCTTCTCCAATGTAGCGGCTGCTGCAAAATCTCACGGTCAAGCCGTGGCTCATCATTGCCTTTGATGTAGCGCGGCCCGCCACGCCGTACATTGATACGCTCGGCATAGCAGTTGGCGCAGCCCGGCGAGACTTTTACGCAGGTCCAATCTCCTCGCGATCCCCGAATCGGATTCCAGGTCGCCTCCGTCCATTCAATTTTTGATCTATCGCTCATGATTCCTCTTTCTCTTCAAGAGCCTGGTTCCGAGCAGCTTCCAATTCCCAGGTATCCTCCCCGTCGCAATCACAAGCCTGCCCGCAAAAATAACATTCGTGCATGTAAACCTCCTCCGATAATCGCAGTTATCAGCCTACCCTATAAAAACGGGATCATCATCTACTCGCTTTGATTTGCTGAAAAGCTCCCATTCGGTATGATTTGTGCCTATTATCGTTAGAATCAACAGGGGCATCCCAGATGCGATAATATCCCACACAAAATAACAATTACCATTACCCGCATTAACAACAATGTCACCACGTTGCAGTTTCTTGAATTCGTCTTGGGTCATCTTCGCCTCTCAATCTATCCTATCGAACACATCTCTATAGGCCATCAACGCAACCGGCGGTTGTGTCTGCCCCGAGTAAACCCACAGCCAAACCTTGCCAAAAAACAAAGCCGAGAGCCGCTCCCTCCATGAGAGATGCCACAACGACAAACATTTTCCGCCGTCCGTAAGGATTGGCAATGGCCCGCATTCTTCATCGGTCCAGCCCAGGGGTTTCTGTAGTTCCATATTAGCCTGCGGAAATTTGATGGGTTTCATTATTCTCACCTCTTTTCTTCAAGATTTACAGGCTCAGCCTCCGGCCAAACGTAGCGCCGGTAGCGTTCCAGTTCCTCAATCAGGAACCCGAGCGTATCCGGGCTTTTGAAGCGCAGGATCATTGGCATGTCCTCTAATCCCTCAACCGTGAAATGCAGATGCACCTGCTCGGGCGGCGCTTCCGCTTTCTCGTCAGGACACCATGCCCCAATCCTGATCCCTGTCGCCCCCAGACCGATTGTGCCAGGGCTTTTACCCTGATAAATGACTTTTCCACGTGGTTTGACCATGATGCTTCCTCAATCGCTAATAAGTATTATCAGCATCTCACTATTCGGCAGTCTCTGCCAACACCTCGACCAACGTCTTCTCTCCCAGCTTGATCGCCGGCAACTGCAGCCTATTCAGCGTCTTGTTCACGTGCTCGATCATCGCCCCAACGCTGTCATATGAGCTGGGCATAACCCTATCCGCCATTTTGCGCGCCGCTTCCCGGTAGAGATCGTCCAGCTTCGGCTCTTCCGTGAACCAGGTATAGCCCCGGACCAGGACGAAAAACGCTCCGGGGCTATCCTCCGCCAGGCTGCGTGCCAGCAGATCTATCAACAGAGTGAGGACATCGCCTCTCCGCTCCATCGCTTCTTTCTTTCCCAGGCGCGCTTTACGCATCACGTCCTCGAGATCGCCCGGAGTTGGAGCACTCTGCGCCAGCTTTTCGTCAACTGGCAATTCGGCCGGTTTTTCATCGAAATAAATTATTCGGTCCTTCGGCTCGAACCCATTAAGAACTACAGGATTTTTCTCCACTTTGGCGAGCTTCTCCAGCCCCGCCACGCAAGTGCACGTATTATTGCGCTTATCGCACACCAGCCCCGCTTTGGGATGGCCAGGAACTCTGCGCGGGTCATCATCGCGCAGCCAGGATTGTTTATAAGCCACACGTATGTTCCCGCATTTAGTCGTCAAAACACGCTCCAACGTTTTCTTATCGGTCGGCAATTCGCTCGGATTCCCGCCTTTGTTTTGATCGACGATGTCGTACCCCGATGCCAGCGAGGCTTTCTCCAGATAGCGTTGCCGGCTGATCCTGATCTTGGCTTCGAAGCATAACGCGTCCATGCACAGGTTGCGGCTCGCCAGGCGCCTGTCGCAGTTCCTGCATAGGCCGCAATAGACCCCATTGCCCTCCGGAAACAGCGTGTCCAGATTCCACTCCGCTTTTTCCAGCGACTTAAACGCCCGCTCGAAATATTGGTTGATCTCTTTGCGGATCGCGTCGCTGGAGGCGCCGGCCAGAGCCTGGCGAACGATCTCCGCCGGGGAATTGTAATAATAATATCCAGGGCCCTTGTCTTTGCGCATCTCCGCCGGCACATCGTACAATGGCAGCAGCGCAGCCGCCACACGTTCACTGATGTCCCCTTTAGATAATGCCTGCTGGATATCCTCCGGCAGCTCGAGCAGACGCAGGATGTTTGCCACCGTGGTCCTGGCCAGCCCAAGCTTCTCACCTGCCTGCTCGTTCGACCAGCCGAAATCCTCCATCCGCTTCCGGACCGCCCGGGCGCGCTCGATCGGGTTCAGATCGCGGCGCCTCTCGTTTTCCGACCAGGCCAGCGCAGCCATCTGCTCGTCGCTCAGCTCGCGCACGTCTACCGGCATCATCGAGAAATCGCCGGCAAGACCACTTGCGTTCTCGCTCAGCCAGCAGAACGCAGCCAGCCGGTTATGGCCAAAAGCGAGCTGTACGGAATCACCTGTCTTCCGGCCAACCGGTGTCTGCAGTAGACCGTTCCCGGCGATATCCCGCGCCAGCTCTTCGATGTACTCCGTATTCAGCTCGCCGATCCGCCCCTGCCAGGGGTTGCTCTCGATATTCACCAGAGGATAAAAGTCAATCATGCCAGTCTCCTTGTTTGCGCGCGAACCGCATCAAAACATCCTTAACCTAACATAGTACCGAGATGTCACTACCCGATAACCATCGGCAATTTTGCCGCCGGCAATCACTCAGCTGAGCGCTCACGCATAGGATAAGGGGTGTCCAGGAGTTCTCGCAGGTCACTCATGGCCTGGCCGCCATAGTTGCCTGGGCGGCTGCCATCGTCTGGAGTGGGGGTAACATCTGGCATATATCGCATACCTCGGAGCTCGAAAATAGCAGCGGCAGCGGTGTGGGCGTATTAGTTGCGGCAGGATACTGCCGAGGTGATCGGGTCGTCTCCAGTGTGCTGGTTGGGCGTGGGTCTGCCTCGCCCGCCGGCCGCCTGGTTGGGCTGGGCAGTGGGCGGGAGGTCCGTGTCGGCTCGGGCTGGAAGGGAGTGGCTGTCGCCGTAGGCAGATTACTGCCGCTGGGTTCGACCAGACCGCAGCGCTCCTCGGTCCAGGTCCAGCCTTGGCCCAGATCGGCGTGCTGCACGTGGCAGGCTCGCCGCCCGGTCTGTCTCTGCTCTGCCCAGTAGCAGGTATGTCCATCCGGGCAGAAGTCCCTGCTGCCTGCTCTTGCCACGCTGGAAGAGGCAGAGAGCACCATAAGGGCGCTGATGGTGGAAAGGATTGCGACTACAAGTGCAATGATCATCTTTCTGTAAGGATTGTCCGGTATAACAGTAGCTCTAAAGTTGTTCATTTTAGTTTCCCTCTTTTCGTATGAAGTTGGATACTGCCGCTGAGCGTTCGCGACGAAGTCCCGAGCCGGGCAGCCAGGCCAATAATAGCGGCAGGATTGCCGACGCCTTCGACGATCGTTTCCAGCTTTGCCTGCCCGTCCTCCCAGATCACCTCGACCAGGTTTGCTCGCAGCATCCTGGCTGCTATTCTCACCAGGTCGAAATCTGTATCCAGGCAATCATACATCGCAGCACTCGGTCTGCGTTCGATGAGCGTCATCCGCCAGCCGGCAAGCGCATGGAAATCGCCAACCTGCTCCCTATATCCATTCAAGATCAGCCGTTTCACAGTTCACTCTCCACCAGCTTGAGCACTCGCGCCCCGTTCGGTGACCGGCATTCTGTGACCTCGAGAATCCTACCCTCCGATTCCAGCCTCATTCCTATCGAGACCGTCCGCTGCCTGAGCATCTCCTCGATCTCGCATACGCCGAAGGCCGCTCCTGGCGCGAAACCGCCTCTGTCGACAGGAATCGGGTCACAGATCACGATGTACGTGCGCCAGTTTGCCGAGTTGATCTGCCGCCGGGGCCGCACCTTGCGCTGCGGCTCGTAATCATTGCATTCCAGCGCCATGTATCTCGCCTGGTAATAATTTTTGTTACCCCGATATCTGGTCATGGTCATAGGATCCTCGATCGATAAGGAAAATTATCAGCCGGCTTTCATACTTTCAAAACGCACAACAACCTTAGGACGATTCAAAACGCCAATAGCGATTCTTTGGCATAATGATGTGACCCTATCGGCGAGCCACATTCTGGCGAAGTCGTCATCTACGAAAAAAACCAATCGGCATACTGCCGCTCGGCAAACTGCCGCACTCATATCGTCCACCTTATCCACGGAAAGCTGGCTACTGAGTATCCTTGGCAGATATTGTTTGGCATACATTGGCGCCATTTCTGCCTTTAACTCATCAAGAACCATCCTGATTGATTTAATATGATTACCTGTTACGGGCAACTCACTCAAAACATCCTCCTCTGCAATGTGCGCTCCTCGCCCCATCTCTCGTCCGCCGCCCGGTCCATCGCCTTGATCTTCTCCAGCATCGTGAAGGCATAGCTGCCGTACTGGGCCCGGAAGGCCTGGTACTCCTCCAGCGTGTTCGCCATGAAGTAGCCCTCCCCATCCAGCAGGTTGCAGATCAGCACGCCCTGCTCGCGCAGATTCTCGATCGCCTTGCGCACCTGCCGGTCGCTCGCCTGGCCCAGCCCGGGCGCCAGCTTGGCCAGCTCGACCAGCCGGCCCCGGCCTACCGCCAGCTTCTGCCCGGCGCACCTGGCCAGGATCGACAGAACCGCCTTCTCCAAGCCTGGCGGCAGCTCCTCGAGCGCGGCAGTAATCTGCCGATGGGCGTGGATTGCAGTCGGCAATTTTGCAGCTTTCTTAATCGCCATCCTCCCACTCCTGATAACGATTCGGCGCTTCAGATTGGCAGCGCGCGCATGTGCAACCCCAGGCGTGCTTGATGCTGTACGGCCTGGTGCTCTCCAGCACCCCGATCAGCAGCGCTTCGTTGTACCCACCGCTATATCTCTTTTTCAGCTTATGGTAGGTGACCTGCACATCCTCCGCCGTCAGCCATTCGGAATCGAAAATCCGCTGGGTGCGCGCGTTCGGCAATATTCCCAGCTCCAGCAGCGTCTGGATAAGTTTCTCTCGCCGCTCTGGGGGATCGTGATTGTTAAGAGAGTCGGAAAAATTCCGACTCCCGCTATTATTATTAATAGAATCTTTATTAATAGACTCTAGATCCTTATTATTAATAATAGAGTCGGAAACTTTCCGACTCCGACTGTCCTGGTCCGAATTGCCATCGTCAACTTCGTTGACGACAGGATTGCCGACCTCCTCCACCGGTGCTCCGTCTTCGATATCCTCGGTGGCAATTTGCCGAGTGGAATCGGTCTCCTGCTCTCCCGATTCCAGCACGTTCGCCAACGGGAGCTGCTGCGCCTTGCCGGTGAGCTGCCAGCCGGCCGAGGTATGGCTTGCAAGCCCGACCTCCTTCAGGTAAGCCAGTGCCTGGCTGACCGGCTTGTCGGTATAGCCGGTGGCCATCTCCAGCCAGGACTGGCTCACGCGCTGGTGCACCAACGCCAGCGCCACGAAGATCGAGAGCGCCGGCCCCTTCAGCTCGCGTACCATGCGAATCGGGTTTCCGAAATCATTCATCTTGAACCTGAAATCCGAAATAGATCAGGGGCTTGAATGAGTCCAATGAAACCAGATAGAAATTCGTTGGCCTTGATCTGTGCGTTGCCGGTAATGGTTTTTGCAATAAAGTATTCAGTGATTTCTTGAACTGACCAATCCATTCGGCAGAAATACTGCCGCTCTCGTTTAGCATGGTTACAATCATCAGATCATCCGGATAACTTTCCCAGGGTCTTTCCGAAATCGATAAATTTCCGGTATTCCTCGCCTGGGGAGAATATTTAACATCAACCAACTGACCACAATCATTGCAGGTGAAATCGGGAAAACCAGGGTGAGCATCCCCGATATATCGGAATTCACCCCCACAATGACAGTGGACCTGCTGTGCAAATCGATTCTCGACCCTATCGCCGAGTGACTTTCTATATTGAGCAGAATCATGCCATTTCATGAATCAAACACCGAGATGATCTGAGCACGCCCGAAATAGGATCGCGGTTGCCAGAGATAAATTTTGCTCAGCGAGAACCGATGCGACTTCTTGTAGAATCCGTCCACGTCCACCGGCACAAACCAATGTTGGAAGATGATCCGTTCTCGAGCCAGGCGCGCCAGCTCCGTAAGCAGGTCATGATTCCACTGAAATTGACCATTATAGGGTGGATCGCAGAGCACACTGTCGAAACTCTCAGATTCCAGCCCGGTCATGGCTGCGTCTGCCTGGATATCAACGCCAGGCTCGAATAAATCAAGCCGCACGGTCCCCAGCCGGCTTTTACCGCAACACATGTGCAGCGATTTGCCCACCAGCAGGCTCTCGAGCAAGCCCTCGACTTGCTCCGGCCAGAGCAGCTTTTCGACCGTATAAACGTGCGAGGTGCCAGCCAGCGGCACGTTCCCGCGTGTGGCGTGGATTCCCGGCTGGTTCTGATAGGTGACCGCCGTATTCTTCGCCAGGCGCAGCATGCCGGCGCTGGTCAGTTCGTCTCCCCTGGATTTCTTCTCGGCGATGTGCTGCTCGAATTTCTCCTCCGGGATGCCGGCGATCTCCTGCCAGCGGTGAGCGGTCGCGCGAGCAATGCCGGCATTCTCGATAGCATTTGTATATTCACTAAAACTTGTATCAGTCTGGGACGAGTTTTTTGGTCTACCTCCTTTATCACGTTCTAACTCAGCCAGCAGCTCGCCGGCACGCCGCTCAGCGCGCAGCTTGATCTCTGCAATCGCGTTCTGCATCTCCAGGCTCTCGCCCTGCTGCCTGGCGTAAAGCTGGAGCGCCGCCGCTTTATCACGAACCGCTTTCACTTCATCCACATCCCTGGCCAGCATCAGTTCCTGGTAGGCAGTGGAAAAATGGACAATTGTGTCACCTGTCATTCAAATTCCTCAATTGATAATCCCACTTAGCGGTCTACTCCGTCGCTTTCGTTGGCGCTACACTTCCCGCATTCGCATTCCGGGCGCGCCACGTCACGCACCGCGACCACCAGGCGCTTAACCTTCGCCTCGACGCGCGCTCCCATCTCCGGGCTGTAGCGAACCGGGATCACCTTGACCAGCCCGCTCTCCCTGGCCAGGTAGATCACGTGCGCCCATTTACGCCCCAAGTAGTGCA
>Ga0209518_1000622_pt1 | contig 44456 bp, 33 predicted proteins | sample RifGroB1_FD_183993 | JGI IMG/M metagenome (GOLD analysis project Ga0209518, IMG submission 183993) | Groundwater microbial communities from Rifle, Colorado, USA - Groundwater B1 (SPAdes) (version 2) | ecosystem: Environmental > Aquatic > Deep subsurface > Groundwater | place: Rifle, Colorado...
TTTTATGTTCAAATAATAATGCTATTTTAATCTCTACGTTTTTATAATTACAAGTATAAACCAAGTCGCTAAAATATTTTTTTAACTTACTGTCTGTATAACTATTATTACCAAGTGTTAAAGTCTCAAATAATAGATTATTCTTGATTTCTTCAGGAAAAGTATTATTAATTAAATCAATAGCATTTTCTTTTTTAGTGAAATTACTTTTAAACATTTCATCGTGATAACTTTTCATAGTTAAAATATAGCAATTTGTTATTAAAAGTCAAGGGAAAATTCAACCTAAGATTATTGTAATTATGATTACCTTTTGTTGTAAGCGGTTATATTTGCAAAAGATGCGCGAATTTTTTTATCTTGTAAATTGAATATCGATAAAGTATATTATTCAACAATTTAAACAAACCTCTTGACTTTAATCTTTGTAAAAATTACAATAAAATAATGGTAAAATCATTTTTTTGATGTAAATTCTAAGTATTCTAACTAAAAATTTTGAGGTGATTATGAAGTTAAAATTTTTATTTTTGTTTATGTTTGTGAGTTTTATGTTTTATGGACAGGTTGTTACTATTGAAGATATAAAATCTGACCTTTCACCGCTTTCCGAGAAATACGGGATAAATATATATTTTAATGATATTCAACAAAGTGACTATTTTAGGATGTGGGGTGAATACGAAGAAGTTACCAACGAGGACATAATCGACATCGATAGATATGCAAAAATATTTGCTGATGAGTTTAATAAGTATTCTAAAAGCCTAATTAAAAAATTAAACTTTGATGGGGTTGTGTTTGTTAAAAACCTTACTTATGCAGGCGAGCCAGTATCAGCAATACCAGACCCAGCAGGTAAAGTAATTTATTATGATGTGAGTTATGGTAATTATAATGAAGAGTATGTTAAACTTGTAATACACCACGAATTCTACCAACTCATAGAAGAACAATCTTTTGGCTCTATGTTTTACGAAGACAAGCAATGGAAAAAAATTAATGGAGAGGATGCAACTTATGTCGAACGCCCTACAAAAGGTGCAGAAGGAGAAAAATATTCTTATAAAGAACATCCTACTGATGGTTTTGTCAATAGTTACGCAAGATACGCTTTGTTTATTGATAAAGCCGAAACTTTTGCCTACCTTATGATAAAAGATAAGTATAAACAGATCATAAAATGGAGCAAGTCTGATGAAATATTAGACAATAAAGTATCTTATTTATTTAATTTTTTGGGGACTAATTTTGGGATGACTAAAGAATATTTTGAAAAAATCTATTCAATAAAGGAAGAAAAAAAAGAAGAAAAAGATATAGAGCAAAACAAAAATGATAAGGGCAAAAAAACATATATTGAGTATGGAGGGGCTTCTTATTATGCAGATAAATATAATGGTAGAAAAACAGCATCTGGTGAGATATTTGATAACTCAAAATTAACCGCTGCTCATAAATTTTTACAATTTGGTACATTTGTCAAAGTTACAAATAATGACAACGGCAAATCAATTGTTGTAAAGGTAAATGATAGAGGTCCTTTTGTCGAGGGACGAATTATTGATTTGACATACAAAGCAGCTCAAATTCTTGGTATAATAAAAAAAGGTGTCGGGGATGTAAAAATTGAGGTTGTCGATGATGCTGATACAGAAGAAGGCGATGATACCGTTGTGGTAGAAGAGGACAAAGAAAAAGATAAACAAAAAGACCAAAAAACTAATTTTAACGAGCTTTATGGAGAGACTCAAGAGATTGATTTGAATAGGTTAAAAAATTTTATTAGTCAAGGTGTCGAAAATAAAATTGATATAGGAAATCTGACACCTGATAATCTAATTAATTCTGCTTTAAAATATAAAGGAGTAAATTATTCTTATGGGAATGCTTCCAAAAACGGTGTTGATTGCTCTGGTTTGAGTATGCTTGCCTTTAAAGAATGGGGCATTGATATTCCACGTGGGGTTGCGGATCAGGCTCGGATGGGTAAGTTTGTTTCTTCTAAAGATAAATTAGAAAAAGGTGACTTGATTTTCTTTACACGAACTTACAATACAAAAAATTTTATAACACATGTTGGTATTTATATAGGTGATAGAATGTTTATCAATGCAAACTCATATTACGGTAAAGTAATGGTTGAAAGTGTTGATGATAATTACTGGAAAAAGTTTTACATTTTTGGAACAAGAGTGTTTTAGGGTAGAATAAGAATTCTTCTCAAATATAGTTTATTTAAGGTAGAATGTTCAAGTAATTATACTGAAATAAAAATAATTTGAGGGAGAAATTTAACCTAACAAACTCTCTTTTATTAATTAAATATACGGAGGAATAAATTATGAAGAAAATATTAATTTTTGTATTACTGCTAAATTTATTTTTTATCTATGCTCAGGATGTTGATCAAATAGAGGTTGAAAATAATAATATAGAACAAAAAAGCGAAAGAGTTGCTTTACTTATTGCTCTAAAAAATTATAAGGTTGTTAGAGGGTCGGAGTTTGTTTATAATGATGCTGAGAATTTAAAAGAAGTTTTGGAAAAGGATGGTAATTTTACAGTCCAATACTTATCTGATAAAAAAAATCCTGTTACAAAAGATGATATTCTACAAAGTCTTGAGGCTATAAGAGATTCTTCATCTACAATAAAGACTTTTTTGTTTTATTTTGCGGGTTATGGCTTTGGTCTTGATGACTCAAACTATATTGCATCTTGTGATTTAAATTTAAAGACTCCAAAAGAGAGTTCTATTAGTACAGACGAACTTTTTTCTTATGCTAACGAAATTAGTGCTAACTCAAAGACTATTATGTTTTTAGATTTTTGTAGAATGGAATTGTCAAATCTCGCAAGAGGCACAATGTTACAAAATCCAGAGGCTGAGGAGGAGAATAAAGGAGTTTCAATAATTTATTCTACCTCAGATAAAACGCCTTCTTATGATTTTATTGCAAAAAAACACGGGGCTTTTTCTTATTTTTTGATAAATGGGTTAAAAAAAGAAGCAGATGTTTTTGGCGATAATGATGGGAACATAACTCTATCCGAGATTTATGATTATCTTGGAAAAAAAGTTTATGAATGGTCAATTGAACAAAAAACAAACAAAGAACAAAGACCAGTTTTTTATATCAGCACTGGCGAAAATATAGTAATAACTAAAATCAAAAAAAATGAAGAGTCAAAAAAAGATAAATTTAGTTTTAATATGTATGATCCAAATTATCCAGATGATTCTACCTTAGTATTTCAGATAGACGAAATATCATCGATAAGGTATAAATTAGTCATGGATAAAAGCATTGTAACTAATAATCCTATTAATCTAACAACTTGTTATTACTATCCAAACGGCAAACTCATTGAGAAAATTAAAAAAAAATATAAGATAAAAGACTTTAACAAAAAGAAATTTTCTATTATATATGAGTATGATCTTAGTAAAATAACAAAATTAACAAAAGGCAAGTATAAAGTAGAAATCTACCTTGAAGACGAATTTTTGTTAGAACAAAAGTTTTCTCTAAAATAACAATTTTTGTATTAACATATACTTAAAAAAATTAAAGGGTAACAAAAATCTATTTTTGTAGAATTTTTGTTACCCTTTATAATCATTTAAACATTAATTCATCAACACATTTCCCCAGTACGCATTAACTGTTACTTTAAGTTGATTGTTCGTAACAGTATAACCTGTATTTGAGTTTAGAATATCACTAAATGTTGTAGGTAAACCTAATCCAGAAAGATTGATAGTCACTTCTTTATTTGTATCACTATTATTCACACAAATTATTGCTGTTTTGCCCTGATAAGTTCTTAAATAAGCCATTACATTACTATCAGAATAAATTGGTTTTATAGTTCCTCTTCTAAGGATAGGATTATCATTTCTTAATTTTACCATTGTTTTAACTTGGCTAAATAAATTTGTGTCTGGGTTTCCACCTTTATCAGCCCATGGGTAAGGACCTCTATTGTATGGGTCTTCTCCACCAGTTACACCAACTTCATCTCCATAGTATATAGATGGAGCACCTGGATATGTCATTTGAAATAACATACTTAATTTAAGTTTTTTTACCGCTGTATCATAGCCTGATGCACCTTGTTCCAAATAGCCATAATGCCATAATGCTCTTGGTTTATCATGAGTAGACAACAAATTCATCAAAACATAGAATGCTTCTTCAGGGTAATCCTCTCTCATCATTTCAAGAATGTCATTAGTTTGTGCGGCAGTTTTTGTTCCATTTGAATAATCAATAACTGCTTGTCTAAAAATATAATTCATAGTTGCATCAAACATATCACCCAAAAAGTATTTTGAAGAATCCCACCATGTTTCACAAACTAAGTAAGAATCTGATTTGGTTGCTTTTGCAGCAGTTCTCCATTCTTTCCAAAAACTATCAGATACCCATGGAGCAACGTCCATTCTCCAACCAGAAGAACCTTGATTTAACCAGTATTTTGTAACAGAATCACTATCATTTATAGCAAAATCTTTATATGACTGTGTTTGATCTTTTAAATTTGCCAATGAAGGGACTGCCCATATTTGATACATTTTATCAGGGTCAGTTTCTCCAGAAACCCATTCATACCAATCGTAGTATGGAGATGTCGATTGTTTAACTTCACCTTCAAAAGCCCCAAGCGAGTTTGGATAATGAGAATATCTATCCATATAAATAGAGTCAGAGCTCGAATGATTTAGTGACGCATCAAGAATAATTTTTATTCCTTTAGATTGAGCCACGCTACATAAATCGTTAAATTCTTCCAATGTTCCAAAATTGTTATCTATACTTTTGAAATTTGCACAATCATATTTATGGTTTGATGATGCTTCAAAAATTGGGTTTATATAAAGAGTGTTTACTCCAAGTTCTGCCAAATAATCAAGTTTTTCTTTGATACCAGCAAGATCACCACCATAAAAATCGTTACAATATTCATCGTCATCAGTTGTATGTCCATCACCGCTTCCAGGAACCCATGGTTTTGGATCAGCCCAATTTGTATGAAACTCAATTTTGTCTGATTTATAAAAATGATCAACGCCCTGTTTTGGATCATTTGCACTACTACCATTTCTAAATCTATCAGGAAAAATATAGTAGAATACTATGTCTTTTGCCCAGTCTGGAGTTTTGAAATTTGGATCATAAACTGTTTGTATAAACTCTCCTTCATTTGGTAAAGTCGAATTTATTACACCTCTACCGCCAGTTTTAGGTAATTTGTAATGTGCAACACTGATTTTTTCGCCTGCACCAGAGATATACCTCTTATAATTATCGATATAGATTTCAAAATAATAGCCATACACATTTTTATTTGAGAATGTATATTTTGCCTGCCAAAAATCTGTTGTGTTTTCTGTTGTTTTTGTCATATCTAAAGATGTCAAGTTCACATAAGAAATATTTCTGTCACCTTCAATATCTTGTCTTTCTATAACCAATTTTGCACCAGTTAAAACACCTGTATACGTTTGAAATTTAAATGTAACCTCTGTTCCTGCTGTTACTGCACCATAAGGAGATTTGTATTTTGTCTCTCTTGAGTTAAAAAGTATTCCTTCGTCTGGGTCTACCCAAGGATCAACTGTTAATATTGTCCCATCATTTTTAATCCAATATTCGCCTGCTGTATCTATTAAAAAGTTTGCACCTGATTTTTTTATTTCATTTGTTCCACCGTCACTAAAATAGAATTCAATTTTCATTGTTTTTGTGAATTCGGCTCTTTTAAACCAATTTGGTCTATAACTTGTCAATTTATCATCATTCCAAGTAGAATCAACATGTTGGTCGTATTTTAAGTGTGCTTCTGCCCAACTTGCTGGTTTTTCAAAATAAATTGCTATTGTGCCAACAGGGTCTTTTGTTGATAAAGTACCCGTTTTGGTAATCCAATATTGCCCTGCTTCAAGAACTGCGAAATCTCCGCCATCTGAGCCACCATCAGCAAGTTTTTTATCCCATGTACCATTATTAAATAAAAATTGTAGTTTTGTTGTATTTTCAAATGTTTTTTTATACCAGCCAGCTCTACCAGTATATTCTTCCATATCACCAGGTTTTTGTTTTAGAGTAGCAGTTTCCCAAGAGCCATCTTTATTCTGGTCAAACCACATCCATATTTCTGCCCAATCGCTTGGTTTTTCTACATAAATTGTAATACTTGAAGGGTCTGTTTTATATATTGCTCCGTCTTGAGTTATCCAAATTTCGCCAGCCCCATCTTCATAGTTAAAATCGGTTGCTGTGATTTTGTCGATTATTTTATCGTCCCAGTTTCCGCCATTAAATAAAAACTTCATCTTAGATGTATTTTTGAATGTTCTTGTGTACCACCCAGTTTTGTATTCAGTCATTAAAGTATTTTCATCGCCTATCTTTGAAGTTTCCCAACTACCGTCAGCGTGTTGATCATACCACATAATAATTGTTGACCACGCATCTTTTTTTTGAACATTGATTTTCAAATCTTTTGATGAGTCAAAATCAGTATTTGATATGGTAGTAGTTGTAGTCGTTGTCGAAGTTGTATCATTATTGTCTTTTGGGGATTCGGTATTATTACCTTGAACACAGCTTAACATAAAAATAAAATAAGAAATAATAAACACCATTAAAATTTTTTTCATACTTTCTCCTTTGAAGTGTTGTTTTAATTAAAAATTAAACTTAATAAATGGAAACGCTTCCATATAACTATAAATTTTTTTAACAAAAAGATTACATTTTTATACCTCCTTCTACTAATAAGTAAATTTTTATATATCTAAAACCTAATTAATTTAACATCAACTATTTAAATGAATTCAATTTGTGTAATCTGTGATAATCTAAAAAATCCGTGTTAATCTGTGTTATAATATAATGGAAACGCTTCCATTTGTCAATAGTTTTTTTAAAATTTTTTGGATTTTTGTAGATTTTTTTTTATTTCCTTGTTTTGTTGAATAAAACAACTATGTTGATATATAATTAATTTTTTACTCACACTTGACAATCAATGGTAGGCTATTTTTTTCCAATGAGTTTTTGCTGAAATTGCCATAAAAATTTAAAGTAGAAAACCCTGCGATTTGTAAATATTCTTCCAATTCTTCTTTTACAAGTGGATAGAGATAAATTTCGTTTTCAATTTTTTGCCCAGTCTTTTTTATTGTAAGAATAGTTTTAAAATTTATTAGGTGTTTTTCTTTTTGATAATCATAAAATCTTTCAAAAGTAATTATATCGTTATCTATTAAAGGGAGATTTTTAATGTTATTATTTAAAATGTAGTTATAATTAATTATTTGGAGTAAGAATATTCCACCCTGTTTTAAAAGAGATTTGACACTTGCTAAAAATTCTTTTATGTCATTTTTATCTAACAAATGAACTAATGTATTGCCAAAACAAGTAATTATATCAAAAGATTGATTTGTAAACTCATTTTTTATCGTTTTCATATCAAGTTGTATAAATTTTGGCTTATTTTGCAGAATAATGTCTTTGATTTTATCATTAGCGATTTTAATCATATCAGTATCATAATCAATTGCTTTTACAACGAATCCTTTTTTTGCAAGCTCTATGTCAAGAATCCCTGTCCCACAACCAATATTAAGTAACGCCTTAGATTGAGACTTACTGATAAAACTTGTAATAAAATTAATGGTTGCAACATCATAAGGAAAAATATAATCATAGTAATTAGAAATGCTTTGATAAAAATCCATAATTTCTCCTTTTTTTAAAACTGAAAAGCCAGATTAAAACTTCCAAAGCCGCTATAATAAGCATAATCATTGATTGTTAAGCCACCACCAGCTTCTATCCTAAAATATTTTTTAATGGAAAAACCAATATAAAGTCCTGCAATAAATGTAAAAAGTTCTATTTTTAAATTATAATGTGCTAAATCAAGTCCTATTTTCCCTCTTATTATAAAAACCTTGGCAATCAGAAAGTAAAAATCCATTCTTGAGAAAAATCCGACATTATAAAGATAAGTTAAGTTTAACTCAAAGCCAGTATCTGTCCTACTTCCAACGCCTAACCCTGTATTGAATGCAAAACCATTATTGCAGCCTCCAGCGTCAAAAAATACATAAAAACCATCTGTATTGCTAAAAATCTTGTAAAAATATTCAAATCCTACCATTATCCCAAAATTAAAAAAATTAAATTTATTTGAAAAAAGCCCTGTTGTGTGCCCAAGATGAAGATTTCTAATCGAAAATCTATGGAGGTTTTTTGATTTAAAACTATAAGAAAACAAAAAGTATTCGCTAAAATAATCTTTTACTCCAGAGACTCCAAATTCAAATGTATGAGAAATATAAAAACTCTGTTTTGAGTAATATTTATTTCCAATGGAGACATCAGCTGATTGGTCTACAAGGCAATAAGAAAAAAAAGAAAAATTTAATAATAAAAATAATAAAATAATTTTTTTCATACCAAAAATCCAAAAATACATGTATAATAAAGTGGATATAAAAAATACATTTGCGAATATCGTTTTTATGTCCAGTATATCTTTATTATCTTATAGAGGATTTTTTTCAATTTGTCTAAGATATTTTTTGTTTGATTTGTAAATTTTATTTTGTGTGAATAAAAAAAATTGCAATATAATCAATTTTTTGATAGACTTTATTTTTTAAATTATTTCTTAATTAATTTGGTAAAATATGGATAAAAACAATTACATCTGGATTGAATATAATTTTGATTTTGGCAACAAAAGAGAACCAAAACAATTTTTAGTCCTTCTGGATAAAAAAACTCTAACTGCCGTTCCTCCTGAAGGCTCACAAGAAAGTTCTTGGACTCACCTTGATTCTCATAAGTGTGAAATATGTCCTCTAGACTCAAATGAAGTGAAAAATTGTCCAATTGCTTATAATATATCTGGCGTTGCTTATGAGTTTGCTGAAATTTATTCTATCGAAGAAGTTAAAATCACTGTAAATATAGAAGAACGCTCATATTTTAAAAAAGACACTGTTCAACAAGGGCTTAGATCAATTCTTGGCATCTACCTTGCGACAAGTGGTTGTCCACACATGGCAATACTTAAACCAATGGCAAGATTCCACCTCCCTTTTGCGTCTATGGAAGAAACACTTTATAGACAAGTAAGTAACTATCTATTAGGTGAATATTTTGAATTTCTTGATGGCAAAACGCCAGACATTAGCCTTAAAGAACTTTCCAAAAAAAATGAAAAGATTGACGATGTAAATCAAGGGATATGTAAACGGATAGAAAGCATAACAGAAGGCGATGCAAACAAAAATGCTTTAATTATATTGAATGCAATTGGTTTAATGCTTAGTCTTGAAATTCAAGGCAAATTTGATTCGCTTAAATATTTATATAGAACCAATTAATAAACACTATTATAAAAAAATGGAGAGATAAAATGGACTGGTTTTCTTCTATTCATTCTGCTGTAAATAAATATTTTGTTTCAAACCCGTATCCGACTTTTTTTGAAGAGGTAAAAGTCTCATTAAGAATATCAAAAAACAACCCAATTAAAAGGATTTTTTTGCGAAGGCTCATAAATGGCACAAATGCACATATTGAAATGAAAATCGAACGAGAAACAAAAAAATTTAAATATTATTCAACAAATATAACGATAAACGAAAAATTTATAAACTATCATTTTGTGATATTGACAAACGACACTGTTTATTATTACAACAAAAAAGAAACACTTAATTATCCACCAACAGAAGACAATGATTTTGTAATAATAGCGGATTTTGAAAATCCAGCGTGGGTATTAAAATCAGTTTTTTATCAAATTTTTCCAGACAGATTTTATGATGGAAATCCTTCCAACGATGTAAAAGATGGTGAATATTCTTTTGATGGTCATCCTACTAAAAAGAATAATTGGGGGGACAAAGCACCTGATTACTTTGAAGGTTTTTGTGTTGATTTTTATGGTGGAGACCTTCAAGGAATAAAACAAAAAATTCCATATTTTAAAGAACTTGGGATAAATGCTTTGTATTTAAATCCAATTTTTGAAGCAAAGACAAATCATAAATACGACTGCACTGATTTTTTTAATGTTGATAAATATTTTGGTGGAAACGAGGCTTTTATTGACCTTGTAAACGAATTACACAAAAATAATATTAAAGTGATAGTTGATGTTTCAATAAATCACACTGGGACAGAGCATCATTGGTATAAAAAGGCTTTAGCTGACCCAAATTCGGAAGAAAGAACTTTTTACTATTTTGATAAGAATGGTGTTTCAAAAAAATGGCGTGGTATGGATACTCTCCCACAGCTAAATTATTCTTCTCAAAAATTGAGAGATATAATCTATGAGGGAGTTGACAATTTAATCGAACACTATCTAAAGCCTCCTTACAATATAGATGGTTGGCGGTTTGATGTTGCAATGGATGTTGGCAAATATGACAAAGACCAATTCGGTTCTGAAATTTTTAGAAGTGTAAGAAAAAAAGCAAAAGAAGTAAAAAAAGACTGTTATTTAATAGGTGAACATTGGAAAGACAATATTAGTTATTTACTTGGCGATCAACTTGATGGTGCGATGAATTATTTTGTTACATCTCGTCCCCTTAGATGTTTTGCAGGTGAGATGGATAGATATTTGGCAACAGATAATATTTTACCATATAACTCAAATTACAACGTTACAGGCGGAATTGAGTTAAAAAATCAAATTATACAGCATTTAGGAAGGCTTCCAGACCAAATCGCTTTTTTACAGTTTAATTTGATTGATTCTCATGATTTTCATAGGTTTCATAACAATAAAGAAAAATTTGACTTTGATATTTATAGAGGCTTGATCATAGTTTTATTTATGATACCCGGCACTCCTTCGATTTATTATGGTGATGAAATTGGGATTGATGGCTATATTGAAACTGTGGAAGGTTGCAGGTACTCGATGGAATGGGACAGGTCTAAGTGGAATAATGATATTCTCAACCTATATAAAAAATTGATTTTTTTAAAAACAAATGAGGCTTCATTTCAAGATGGAAGTTATAAAATACTTTTTGCTTCTTACGAGACGTTTGTGATAGCAAGATTTACAGATACTAAATGTTTTATTGGAATACTTTCAAAAACCCCTACTCAAACTACGATCTATATACCTCTTGATGTTGTTGGTGGAATAGATGATACCATTTTTAAAGATGTCTTTACAAACGAGCAATTTACAGTTAAAAACGGCTCATTACAAATTACACTAAATAAAAATCAATCTTTATTGCTTGCAGGAGATGTTGATGGGTAGGGGAGGTGGGTTAAAAATTCGCAATTAACGAAAAACAACCAATCTTTATAGAAAAATATCTTATGAATAATATGATAATTATTTGATTAAAGGAATTTAATATGAAAATACAATCTCTAAAGTATAAAAATGGAATTACTAATTGGGAATTATCTAATTTAATTTTTCAGGAAGATTTAACTCTATTAGTTGGAATCTCAGGAGCGGGAAAGACTCGAATTTTAAATGCAATATATAATTTAAAAGGTATTGTATCTGGATATTCATTAAATGGAGTTTCATGGGATATTAAATTTATAGGTGAAAATAATCAAATTTATCGTTGGCTTGGTGAATTTGAGATTTTAAAAGATTCTGAATTACTATTTAAGAATGATTTAAAAGAAGAAGAAGAAAGTAATGAAGAAAAACCGAAACTTTTATCTGAATATCTTTATTGTAATAGTGAGATTATTTTTTCAAAAGAAAATAGCGTTATCAAATTTGAGGGAAAAGATATTCCTAAAATATCTCCATATCGAAGTGCTATTAATTTGTTTTTGGATGATGAAAAAATTAAACCTGCTTATTTATCATTAAAAAATATTTATCAAATAGATTATTATACTGAATTTGAAGATTGTATAAGATGTTCTGGTTGTAAAACTGGCTTTGTTGAAAAAGATAAAAAGAAATTGCTTGAAAAAATAAAAAACCAAACAGGACATGTACTAGGAAAACTTTTAATTTGTTATATGCATTTGCCTGATATTTTTAATGAAATCAAGAATGATTTTATGTCTATTTTTCCTCAAGTAACAGATATTCGCTTTTTTTCTGAAATTGAAAATTCAGATAGATATATCTTACAAATAAAAGAAAATAATACTGATTGGATATCGCATTATCAGATTTCATCTGGTATGTTTAAAACATTAGTAAATATAACTGAGTTAAAATTATTTCCAGAAAATAGCGTTATCCTCATTGATGAATTAGAAAATAGCTTAGGTTTAAATTGTATAAATCATGTAGCAGAAAGTTTTCTAAGAAAAGAGAATCTTCAATTTATAATTACTAGTCACCATCCTTATATAATAAATGTTATTCCAATGTCAAGTTGGAAAATTATTACAAGAAAATCCAGTTTGGTAATAACAAAAAATGCAGAAGAGTTGAATTTAGGTAAGTCAAAACATGAAGCATTTAAGCAATTAATTAATCTAACTGATTATTATCAAGGTATCTTATGAATATTTATTTTCTTGTAGAAGGGCAAAGCACAGAAACTCAAATTTATCCTGAATGGCTTTTACATCTTGTGCCAAATCTTAAAAGAGTTAGTTATTATGACCAGGTTTCTGATAATTGTTATTACTTATTTAGTTCCAACGGAATTCCATCTATATATGATGATATAATAAACGCAATAGAAGATATTTCGAACTCTGGTTTATATGATTATCTTGTTATTTGCTTAGATGCTGAAGAATTAACAGTAGAGCAAAGAAAAAATGAAATATTTTCAGTCTTAAAAGATAATAAAATTATTCTAAATGGCTTAAATCTCGAGATTATAGTCCAAAATCGGTGTTTTGAAACTTGGTTTTTAGGTAATAGAAAAATATTTAAACAAAATCCTCAATTTCAAGATTTTATTGATTTAGTTAAATATTATAATGTATATAACTTAGACCCAGAACTTATGCAAAAACCTGCCTGTTATTCAAAATCAATTGCAGAATTTCATAGAAAATATCTATCTGAAATGTTAAAGGAAAGAAAATTATATTATTCAAAATCAAATCCGAAAATTATAAAAGAAAAATATTATCTAAAAGAATTAAATAAAAGAGTTAAGATTTGTCCTTCCCATTTACAATCTTTTCAAAGTTTTATTAATTTTTGTAATAAAATTAATTCTATAATAACAAATAGCAATGACATAAAATAGGCTATCTACCGCTGATTAGATACCAGTCCTTCCGCCATTCATTAGTATTTCCACAAAAATTTTGGTATTTATTTTCATTTTTTTTATTGGGAAGTATCCTCTGTGGTGAACTTATATATAGGTACATAAAATTAGACAAAATTCTTAATTTTTCTTTTCTTCAACTGTTATTTTAATTTTTTCTGGAGAAATAGAAACTATTTCTATGTTTTGTGGAATATTGGCTTCAATTTTTAAGTTAAAAATTCCTTCTGTATTTATTTCAGAGCAATCAGAAAACAGAAAAATATTACTAGGAGACAATTTTTCTAACTCTGTTTTAGAACCTTTAACTTTGACATAAATTGATGATTTCTCTTGTGAAATTTTAAATTGTGATTTTAAACTCAAAAAGTTTATGGCATCTTGTTTAAATATTAAAGTACTAACGTCTTTTAGTTCAGAAATTTCAAAATAAACCTCTATTTTTTCTTTATTTATTAATTTAACATTATTATATGGTAGGTGTAAATTCACCTCTCTTCTGAAAGACATTTTTTCTTTATTGATATTTATTTTTTCTGTTTCAATATATGTAATTTTATTTACTATTTTTTCAGGTCCCTGTATCCTTACCTCTTGTGGATTAACAATAGTTTTTGCTATTTTATAATTATGTTCAAGATTTCCAAAATAATTTAGGATAACAGGAACATTTTTTTCAACAACTTTTTCTATTGTAATATTGACTTTATCTGGCACAATTTCTACTGCACTAAAAAAAGACTTCATACTTTTGGGAATATCCCATTTTAATTTAACACTGTAATTATCAGTTGTATCAAAATTTGACAAATCAAGCCTTATATTAAAATCTTCTTCTGTAATTTTATCAATAGTTTTCTTTTTATCTTTTACTATCACTTTAACGGTTGAAGGCATTTCATTTGAAATGATTAAATAATCTTTTAACCCTATCAGTTTTAAATTACAAGAAAAAGTCTTTTCATTTCTTTGTAGAACACCTATAAAAAAATAAGTTACTATTGCAAGAATGAAACAAATAATTTTGATATTTAAGTTTTCATAAAATATTTTTTTTAAATTTTTATAAAAACCCTTATTGTCCATTTTTTTCATCCTCAAAAACCTCTATTTCCCCTTCTTCATAGCCAAGTAAAGTAGATAAATCTTTTCTTAATAAACTCATATCATAATTTGTATATATTTTTCCGTCATAAGCAAGGCTAACTTTTCCTGTCTCTTCTGAAACAATAACTATTACAGCATCGGATTCCTCCGCAAGCCCTAAAGCAGCTCTATGTCTTGTACCAAAACTATGCCCTGCCCAACTCGCCTCACTTAATGGAAGAAAACATCCAGCAGCAACTATTTGATCATTTTTTATTATAACAGCCCCATCGTGTAGTGGTGTTTTATATGTAAAGAGAGTAACCAATAAAGATGTGCTTATTTTTGAATTTAATACTGTTCCGCTTTCTACTATATTTTTTAAACCAACATTTCTTTCAAAAGCGATTAAAGCACCAATTTGTCTTATATGAAAGTTTTCGATTGCTTTTAATATATATGTTAAATCTTTTGGATTTTTTTTGATAAAACCGCTAATCCAATTAGATTGCCCAAGTTTTGTTAAGACTCGTCTTAATTCTGGTTGAAATAAAACAATTATTGCAATAACAACAACACCAGCTATCTGATCCAAAAGCCACGAAAAGATTTCTAATTCAAAAAATCTCGAAAGGACATAAATTATTATAAAGAAAAATAATCCTTTTATTACTTGAACCGCTTTTGTTTGTGCAAGAATTTGATAAAATTTATAAAAAACATAAGTCATTATAAAAATGTCAAAAACACCCCAGATTATATTTAAAAAAATAGTAATAAAAGATAGCTGGGTCCAAATCATAACAAATCCTTAAAGTAATTCATCAACTCTCATTACAGACTCTACTATGTTTACCATTGTTGCAACCTGCTCGGCTGTGTGAGCTTTTATAATATTTGCTCCATTTATGATAGCTAAAGTATTGGCAGCTATGCTACTAATATGAGTTCTTTTCATTTTACCTCTTAATGCCTCTCCCAAAAAGCTTCTTTTTGATAATCCAACAAGTACAGGTAAATTCAGATGTTTAAAACTCGAAAGCTGTCTTAAAATTAAAAAATTATCCTTATCACTTCTCCCAAAGCCAATGCCAGGGTCTACAATTATTTTATCTTTACTTATTCCTTTTCCAACTGCATAACTTACATTTGATTGAATGTCTTTAATAACATCAGAAATAGAAACAAGAGGCTTTGGAATATTATTACTTCCAGCAGAAGAAGCCATCATTACAAGAGGGCATTTTGCATGAGCAATAAAATTAGCCAATTCTTCATTATATTTTAGTGGAACTATTTTATTTATTATATCTACTCCAGCGTTTACTGCCTCTTTTGCCATAGATAAATTAGAAACATCGATTGATAAAAGAATATCAGGAAATTGCTTTTTTATTTCTTTTATAAGGTGTGTTATACTTGCAATTTCTTTTAATTCTTCCTCTTTATTTATCTTTGTCGAAAAATTTTCACTGCTGATATTTATAATTTCAGCCCCTGCTTTTATCATGGATTCTGATTTTTTTAAAAGTTTTGCTTCAGAAAAATTTGAAAAAGAATCATATCTATAATACCCTACAATACCAATAACATAAGTTTTATGTTTAAAATCAAGAATCTTATTCCCAATTTTCATAACACCAATGTCATTTACCAAGCATTTCTCGATCTCTTTAGATATTTCCGAAAGCCCAAATTGTTGATCCATTATTTTACGAGCAAGAATCTTTAAACTTTTTTTAGAGCCAGATATTATCATATCTGTATTTCTTTGAGTAAAAGAATACGCCTCTTTAGATATAGCAGCTTCTCCACCTAAAGAATGAATTTCTTGTTTTATTATATTTGCTGCTCTTGTATCAACTTGTTCAAGTTTAAGATGTAAAAATATCATCTTAGGCAAGATTAAATCATAAGCCTTTTTGTCAGTTTTTACATTCGCTAATTCTTTTTTTATCTCGAATTCATTATCGAGTTTAATTATATGAGCATTATAATTTAATTGTTCTACTGGCACAAGAACCTCCATTTTGGCTCAATATGCCAGCATTTTTTTTCTTTGTCAAGATTAATATAACAAAAGAAGATAAATTTATTTTGAAAGTCTTCTACTCCTTTTTAAAATCTAAATATCTATAAAAATGAATGTAGATTTTAGAAAAAAATTAATATAACTATGCTTTTCCAACATATAAAACAATAGATTGATACTCTCGTCTATTACTTGGTTTTATAAAAAAACTTTCTTTAAAATTTTTTCCTCCGTATTGATTTTTAAAGATTTTTATTCTTTATACTCATTAATTTGATTTTTACCATTGTTTTTTGATAAATATAAAGCCATATCAGCTTTATGAGAAACAACTTCGCTTTTTTCGTTACCTTTTGTTGTATAAATCCCAATAGATAATGTAAGGTCTAATTTATTGCCTTTATGGTCTTCCAAAGGAATTCTCACATCACAAAGTATTTTTTCTGCAATATCTTTTGCATTATCTTGTTTTATATCTACTAAGATGATGATAAATTCATCTCCTCCATACCTTCCTACATAATTAGTTTTAGAAACATTCTTTTTAAGAATTTTTGCAATATGTTTTATTACATAATCACCTGTTTGATGACCATAATTGTCATTTATAGGCTTAAAATTGTCTATATCAATCATAATTATAGAATACGGTTCTTTTAATGCTTGCAAAGTTTCTGTTATAAATTGATGGTTGTAACAACAAGTCATTTGATCCTTAGTTGACTTTTCGTATAGAATTTTTCCTTTTTCTTTTTCGATTGCGATATTTTTTTGTAAATCAATATAATCAAAAACAACTAATAACATAATAATAAAAGAAAAAAACATAAGAATAGGCATATTTAAGCTAAACGCATTATAAGAATGTGTTTCTTTTGTCAAATTAAAAAATATATCATAGCCTCCAAGAATAAGTAATATAACATTTAAAGTAAATAATATTTTTGCATTTCTTGATTTTTTGAAATTTAATATTGTTGTATAAATCCACGATATTATATTTAATAAAATCAGAAAACTTAATCCACTTGAAACTCTTTTTAGTAAACTAAGGTCTTTAATAAAAATTAACATAAGCATAAGGCTTGTAAATAATATCATCGATGCAAAAAGATTTGCTTTATTCTTAAATTGTTTATAAACAGCGAGTGAAAAAAATCCAACACATACAAATAAAGAAGATGCAATAATTCTTTTAAATAAAAATAATGAAACAGGTAAAGTATAAATCGAAAGATTGCCAGAAGCAAAAATTGAAAGAAATAAAGCTGAAATAGAAAAATATAAATATTCTGGTTTAGATGAGCCTGCCAAAAAATATAGAGAAATTAAAAGTAAAAAAAGAAGCATTATAGAGCCTATTGCAATTAAATGAAAACTTAAAAAAAGATTGACCCAGTTTATCATTTTTACGGCTAAAGATGATGATGTAATAAAAATTGGAAATGCTAATAGTCCAATTTCAAAACTTGCGAATACTTCGAGTCTTATTTTGTTCTCTTCTTTTAGAATGTTTTTATCAATATCGAAATAATGTATTCCATTCCATATATTACTATTACTTTTACCAAAATCGCCAACTTCACCTATCAACATATCATTAAAATATACTTTATATGATTGTGCTGCCAATCTATATAAAATTATCTTGTAAATATTACAGTTTATTCTGTCAAAATCTTTTTTACTAACTTCTGTTTCAAAAACAAAAATATTTTCTTTATCAATTATTCTATAATTTAAATTATCATTTTTGTTATCTAAAAAAAAATTATCTAAAATTATTATTTTTGTGTTGTCTTTATTTATTAAATTAGTTAAAGACAAAACTCTAATTAATATTGTAATAATAATAAAAATGAAAATAATAAAAATAAGTGGATGTAAAATTTTTCTTTTCATGCCCTATTCTCTATGATAGTAATAGTATATCTATTGATATTAGTCTTTTTTTAAAAATTTTCAAGCTATTGTACAACATATTTAAGAAAGAAAAAGATTGTTTTTATTGAATAATTTATATTTAGATAAAGAATTAGATATAAAATTAAATATTTTTTATAGTTTCAAATAAATCACAAATGGCTTTTTTATACTAATCTATTTTAAATTTATTTATCATTTGATCTATATTCATAATATTTTCTGAATTTTTAATACTAGATTCAGATACTATCTGAACTGAATAAAATATTTCATTTGATCCAATTGTAATTTCTTCAATTCCTATTTTTGTTTCGTTTGATAGCAAACCTATCTTATCTAATGATTTGTTTATTTCACCTACTTTATGAGTCATGTTATTTTCTGAAATCTTTATATCTTCAGATGTGTTTTTTAATGATATTAATGAATTGATTATTTGTTTACTTCCTTCTGATAATTCAACCATTGAATTTTTCATTTCTTCCATACCTAAAGAAACTTCTTTTATACCTAATGTTATATTTTTAAAATAATCTCCCATAATTTCTGTTGATTTTTCAGAAACTTGAATATTATCAATAGCATCTTTTAAAGATTTTGCTATTTCTTTTGTGTTTATAGATGTCGTTTCAGATAATTTACGAATTTCATCAGCAACAACAGCAAAACCGTTTCCATATTCTCCAGCATGGGCTGCTTCTATAGCAGCATTCATTGCTAAAAGATTTGTTTGTAATGATATATTTTTTATAACACTTAATAAATCCATTATTACTATTGCTGAATTACCAACATCTTTGATCACATTTCGAGTTTGCTCCATTACTTTTTCACCATTTTCAGCCAATACTTGTAATTTTAAAGTTGATTGTAATTTATTTTCTGTTATATCTAATAAAGATCGAATTGAAGATGTAATTTCTTCAACAGATGAAGATGATTCGTTTACGTCTGATGCTTGTTTATATATTAATTCTTTTACATTATCACAAAATAATTTTATATCTTTTGATAGAGTATTACTTTTTTTTATTTCATCATTTAAAAATACAATTTTTCCCTTTATATTTTCTATATTTGCATTTATTTCTTCTAGTGATGCGGATGTTTCTTCTGATGTTGATGATAAACTTGTGCTAATATTTTGAGATTCTGATATTACAACGACAATTTCTTTTATCATTAAGTTTAATGACTTAATAAAAGCATTAAAATGATTTGATAAATCCCCTAATTCATCATTACTTTTTATTGTAATTACTTTTGTTAAATCTCCATTCCTATTTGATAAATCTTTCATTATATCAGTAATACTATAAATAGGATTTAATAATTTTTGTATAACAATACTAATAATTATGGCTATTGATAAAAATATCATTAAAGTAAATATAATTATTACACTCAACAAATTAAATGTTTTTTTATTTAAATCAGAAATATTCAAATTCATTTGAAACTTTCCAATTATTTTATTTTCATCAGATAAATTAAAATTAAATATTTTAGAAGGTTTTTTTGATGAATCTCCAACATATTTAATTTTTTCAAAATTATCTGAATAATTTATTGATATAAAAAATATTTCTGAATTCATATCAGTTTTTTGTTTTAAATTTTCTTCTAAACCTTCAAAATCATAATTTATAATAAATTCTTTACTACTATTAGCAATTGATTTTAGTAAATTAATACCATTTTGATTAAATGATATAATTAATTCTTTTTCAAAATATTTATATAGTATGAGTTCTCCACCAAATAAAAAAATAAATAATACTATATTAATAGAAAATAATAATTTATATTTAATTGAATCTTTTTTTTTCATTAATTCCTCACTATTAAAATTTAAAATCAAAATCTTTTGGTATTATCTTTGCATTTTTTATTATTAAATAAGTATGAGAGAAATTTTCTATTGTTGTTTTTAAATATCCTTTAATACCCATTTTTTCTTTAAGGTCTTTAGCTAAAACTGAATTGTCTTTTTCTAAAAGTAATAGTGAAGTTAAAATTTCATCTCCATATTTTTTATAGATTTTTTCTGTCAATATTATTGTATCATTTGGATTTTCTTCAAAATCTTCTCCTATAATAATCAAATCTTGGTATTTATCTTGTTCCCAAATTAAATTCTTTACTACGGCAAAATCCGCTTCTCCAGATGATACAGCATTTAGAGCGATCTGATGTTTTTTAACTATAACTGGAGTATAAAAATTTTCGATAGGTTTTCCTTTTAAAAGTGAGCGAACAAAAATTTCTCCGGAAGATGCTAAGGATGTATATGCAATTTTTTTACCTCTAAAATCTTCAATATCATTGAATTTTTTTGTTCCTTTTTTTGCTATTATCAAAGCTCTATATGTACTATTACCTTTATTGTCAATAGGACGAGCTACTGGAAATGCAAGTCCCTTTTTTATTAAAATTGCAGCAACAAAAGACCCTGATATAATTCCATCTGCTTTTCCGTTTTTAAATAATTCTACGGCATGTTTATAATCATTAGCTACTTGTAAATCAATTGTTTCTATTTCTTTAATATTATTTTTTAGAAAATTAGATAATGCTAAATATTTGGGCATCTCAATTTTTGGATCTTGAGAAGCCATAATTACAAATTTTAATATTTCTTGCGAATAAATAGCCTGTTGAATAAATAATATTAAACCAATAATAAATAGTTTTTGAAAAAATTTTTTCATCATAAGATATTCTCCATTTTATATTATTTTTATTAATCATAGATGACTGGTTTTATTACTTATTTATTTTACATAGCCATCGTCTAACTATAAAATAAGTTTATAAACTTGTCAAATTATTTAAAAAAAATCAAAATTAAGCAATTATTATAAAATTCTTTTAGTTAAGTAATTATACCAACCTATTAACTGATTTTAGCGATAATTAAGATTAGTTAAAACTACGAAGGACACGAAGAATGGAATAAAACTTTTACAAAAATATACTGTATGTTAATTATATAATACTTTTAGAATAAAAAAAGGTTATTTCAAAATGTTTGAAATAACCTTTTTTTATCTAAATTTATTTGTTTATCTCAAGCGTCGTCTTCATCCACATCATAAGTTTCATCTTCAGTTTTGGTTTTCTTTTTAGATTTTTTTTTGTGATGTTTCTTTTTTTCTTCTTTTTCAGTGTCTTCTTCTTCGTCTATGTCATCGTCTTTAGTATTTTGTTTTTTTTGTGTTTCGTTGAATGTTTTTAATAAGTCGTCTTTTTTATCAAGAATAAAGTCTTTAAATTTAGAAAATTCTTCTTTTCCATCAGAAAATGAGTTTTCCCAAATAGTTTTTATCGAATCCTCTGACAAATCTCCGTTTGCCTCTATGTATCTTTTTGTAATAATCCCAATAGCATAAGTCCCTGCGAATGCTATACTTGCATTTATAACCCAACCTACTATTGGTATAAATCTATTCAAAATACCAGCCGCTGTCCTAAAAATAAATCCAGAGCCAAGAGTTGCAACTATCATTTTTAAAAATTGGTCTCCATCAATTTTAAAATTGTATAGATTTGCAATTTTTGAAATTAGTCCAAGTTGTAGAGTAGTCAAAATAAAGAAATCAGAAATAGGTATAAAAGGTATAAAACCAATAGCAGCCGAAATCATCGAATAATTAGTTAAAGTTCTTTTGTACTCAAAATTTCTTAGTTCTTCTTTATCATAAATATTAAAACTAAAACCAGTCTCAGTTTCTTTTATACCCAAAGCAAGCCCAAGTTCTGCAAAAGATTGGTATTGCTCATAACTAATATTGTCAATCTCTGCAATTGTTTTTGCAAGTTTGAAATAATTTAATCGCTCATCTTCTGAGATTGAGTCTGCTATTTCTTTTAGCTGCTCTTTTTTGATTTTATTTTTTAGAATATTTTCTAATTCATCTAAATCTAAATCATTAAAAATTTCAGTAATATATTCTTTTTGTTTTACAGTTATATTACTTGCTTGAACTGGATACAAAATTAGAGAGGCGATTTGTTTCATAATAATTTCTCCCATTAATATATTTTTTGAACTGTAACTCTTCCATTCTCTGATATAATGCTAATCTTTTTTACATCTGGATTTTGATAAAGAAATTTAGAAACCGAAGTCATTACTTCTTTTTCAAATATCCTCTCAAGATTTCTTACACCAAATTTTTTACTATAACCTATTTCTACTATATAATCTATAAAAGTAGAATTAAATTCTACCTCAATTCCTCTTTTTTCAAATATTTTGAGTGATTTTTTAATTATTAGGTTTGTTAGAATGTTTTTTGCAACATCTTTTTCTATATAATTAAAAACAACTACTTCATCAATTCGGTTTACAAATTCTATCGGAAAAATTTCTGTTAGTTTTAACTCTGCTTTTTGCTCTTGATCACCAAATCCAAGTGAAGAGCTAGTAACGCCAATTGCATTACTTGTCATAATTATCGTTACATTTGAAAAGAATATTACTCTTCCTTTTGTATCAGATATTCTACCCTCATCAAAAACTTGCAATAAAACTTTTAATACCTCTGGATGTGCCTTTTCTATCTCATCAAGCAATAAAACGCACGATGGATTTTCTAAAATTTTTAGGCTAAAAAATGGAATACTGTCATAACCAACATAGCCAGGAGGAGCTCCCAATAATTTAGAAACAGAATGAGCCTCTGTAAACTCAGACATATTTAAAGTAATTAATTTATCCTCTGAGCCAAATAAAAAACTTGCGATTTGTTTAGCAAGGTATGTTTTACCAACCCCAGAACTTCCTGCGAATAAAAATACCCCGTCTGGTTGTTCTGGTTTTAGATCAAGTTTTTGCTTTGTCATCCTAATTTGGTTTGAAATTCGGTCTATTGCTTCATCTTGTCCAAAAACTCGCTCTTTTAAGAATCTTTCCATCTCAAGTAAATGTTTTCCTTTATCTTCTTCTGTTTCTATAAATCTTACACCAACGAGTTCACCAACTATATTTTTTATTGTTTCTTTATCAACTTCTTTTTTGCCATCCAAAGCACATCGCGAAAATGATTTTTCCATAACATCGATTGCTTTGTCTGGGAAAACTCTATTTTTAACTTCTTCTTCTGCAAGGTCTACTATTATTTCAAGGAATTTGTCTTGTATTTCAAGTTTGTAATGCTCTGTCATTTTTGGTTTAAGTTTTTTGAGAATATCCAAAGTTGCATCTCTATCAAGTTCTTCTACCATTATACTATAAAATCTTCTATCTAAAGCAGCATCTCTTTGAAAATATTTTTGGTATTCTTCTGTTGTCGTTGCACCTATACATCTAAGCTCGCCTCTTGCTAATGCAGGTTTGAGAATATTTGCAGCATCCAAAGAACTACCCTCTGTTTCCCCTGCACCAAGCATAGTGTGAATTTCATCTATAAAAAGAATAATATTTTCTCGCTCTTTAAGTTCGTCTATAATTCGTTTTAGTCTTTTTTCAAAGTCCCCTCTATAATTAGTACCAGCAACAAGCATACCCATATTAATTTCAACAATTTCCATATTCTTAAAAAATTCTGGTACATCGCCTGCAATTATTTTTTGAGCAAGCCCTTCGACAACAGCAGTTTTGCCAACGCCAGCTTTACCAATCAAGATAGGATTATTTTTCTTAATTTTAAATAAAACTTCCAAAACGCCTCTAATTTCTTTATCTCTACCCACTACTTCAAATAACTTGCCATCTTTTGCAAGTTTTGTAACATTTCTACCAAATTTCTCAGTAAATAATTCTTCTTGTACAGGTTGCTCTTTTTTAATTTCATCAGTAGGAGTTATAGTCGAAGTTGTAGAGGTTGAAATTGTTTCTTCTTTTTCGTCATCTAACTTGATTTTACTCTTATAAGTGGCTGATTTTAAGTCATCTGGTTGAATGTCATCACCTTTTTTGATTTCTTTTGGATAATCATTTTCCAATCTCTTTTTTTCTTCCATTGCAGGCTTATATTTTGGATCAGAATCCAATGCCCTTTTATACATCTCGTAAGCTTTTTTATACTGTCCAAAAGCATCAAAAACAAGTCCTATGTTATATAAAGAATATTTATAAAAATTATCAATTTCTATTGCCTTTGTGTAATAATACAAAGCAGAGTCATAATCCGTTTCATCATAGTATAGAATACCAAGATTATTTAATGCTCCTATATAATTTGGATCACATTTTATTGCTTTCTTCAAAAAGGCTTTTGCTTTTTCTGGCTGATTTTTTTCTTTGTAAATTTTTGATAGGTTGTAGTAAGGATATTTATAGTCTTTATAACCTTGTATAGCACGGTTAAAAAAATCTTCTGCTTTGTCAAATTCCCCTTTATCAAGATAATAAAGCCCAAGTTCATTTAAAGCAGGGTGGTAATTACTCTTTATCTTTATTGCTTTTTCAAACCACTCTTTAGCATTTTCTTTTGAAGAAGAGTTATCTGGATTTTTTTCTTCTATGCCAAGACCAATATTATAATATGCCCAATAATATTCGTCATCAACTTCTATTGCTTTTTTGTAACATCTAATTGCATTGTCAAAGTCTGGAATATCAAAGTAAACATTGCCCAAATCATTCCATATATTAGCATCTTCTGGATTTGCAGTAACGCATTTTTCGTAGAATTCGATAGATTTTTGGTTATTTCCTCTCGCCAACTCAATTTGAGCTATTTTTTGAAGACTCTGGTAATGTTTTGAATCTTTTTGCACTATTTCTAAAAATATCTTAATAGCATTATCATAATCGTTATTGTAATAGTAATCATTTGCTTTCTCAAACAGTGATTCGATGTCCCTATCCATATATCCACCTCAAATTTTTTATTAGCATAAGTCATACCCCCAAAAAATCATTTGGGATAACCTATCCTAAATTATATAAGAATATTATCATTAGATGTCAATTACTTTTTATATTTAATTAATATAATTCAAAAATTCTAATAAATCCATAAGAAAATAAAAATTTATACAATTTTCTATAACACGGATTAGCACTGATTAATCGGATGGTCACAGATTATAACACAGATTAGCGACGACATCTCTAACGAATGTTGGAATATTTTTTTGATGGGTCTAAGAACAAAATGCTATTTTGGAGTGTATAGGTCTAAATATATGGAATTATTAATGTAAATCTGTCATAAATAATGTTATTATTTGTTTTTTTGTATTGATGATTATGTTTTATATTAATTTTTTTTAAAAAAAATTTATTTTTTAGAAAAATTGTTGAATTTTTTATCTAATTGAATATAATTGTTATAAATACGAAATTCATTTTTGAATTTAGAGTGGAAATTCGGATAATTGCCGTTGTACGAAATAAACCGGGAATAATTGATTAGCTGTGGTAAAAAGTCACAAAATAGTGTTTGTTTTGATTTATCAGAATTTCAAATTTTGATTAAAAACAAATAAGATTTAAGAACAGGAGACATTTTGTTATGAAAAATCCTTTGAACACTTTTTCAATTGCCTGTCCTCGATGTTTGGAAGAAATTACCCAAAACACGAAAATCTGTCCCAAATGTAGGTTAGTTTTATCAGACAAAGACATATCTATTCTTGCAATAACAGCGGAGGGAATTTCCCTTTGGGCTTGGGAATATGGTATCCCGTTTTATAATGAGTATAAAGAGACGGGAAAAATCGTAACTCGCTTTTGTCTCGAACCTTTAGGAATCCTTTCATACTTAGCTTCTGTCGTGGCGGCTGGTGTAATTGGCAATTTAGCCTACGATTTAATTAAAGAGGCTGCCATCCGTATTATCAAAAAAATTCGTAATCACCCCAAAACAACTATAGTTATTGATCCTAAAAAAAGCGATGAAGAAAATCTCAAAATACTATTCAAATTGACCAAAATGTATGTAGACTATTATAAAACGCCTTTTGGTATTGACGGTGAATTCGCAAAAGTATTTTCAATTATTGAACTAAGCGAGCCTGGAAAGTTCCTTAGTCCCGGATTATTGTTAAAATTGGAAAAAATTTATTCCGAATCGGATTTACAATCTCTTACTTCATCTACACTTGAAACTCAAAAATTGGACTATCTCACCTACGTATACTCAATGACACATCATGTTGAGGAAAATGACAAGGTATTGAAATATCTCTCTACGAGTCAATTCACTGAGGCCAATAATCTTTTATCTAAAGGCAAAGATGGTCAAGCTCGACTTGCCAAAGAGGGAACGACTTTACTTCATGGTGTATATAACGTCAGTAGAGATAGGTATACCAGAGGTATGAACTTTGCTGTTGAGCTTATTGAGAACAGTATTATGGCCCTTCAACACATACCTAATGCTAGGTTATCCATTAATATCGCTGGCAATGAGTGTACGATAGAAGATAATGGACCAGGAATGTCTCCTTACATACTATTTGATGTTTTGCTTCTCCCTGAGAGGGAAGGATGGATTAAATACGGAATACTAAAAGAGAATGAGGTCTCTTCATCAAGTACAGGTGTAGGTTTCGTTACAAGCCTACTATGGTGTGATAAAGTTATCGTTGAGAGCAAAGCAGCTGAGACCGAGATGATTGCCATTGAGATTTTAATCAAGAATATGAACGATATCCAGTTATTTAGACGTCCGAATTCAGGACTAAAACTTAACCAAGGAACAAAAATCTATTTACATTTATGTGAGCCGCCTCGCATGCATAGCTTTAGTACAGGTCCAATATCAAAGGTGGGTTATCAAGAAGATTTAGCTAAGTCATTAATCATGTTAATCCGAAGTTATTGTGGTTTGGTGGAAAACCGTATTGCTGTCTACCTCAATGGCGAGCTAGTAAATGACGAACACAAGAGAGGGATTGGTCCCAACCAGGTATCGGTCAAATTTTCCGAACGTTTTAGAGAAATGGATAATTTTATAAATAAAGATTTACTAGATATTCCTATCTACTTTGCACAATTACCTGAAAGTACCAATATGATTGATTATTATTCACAAAACATTTACGATCACAAGGGCTTCAAAGCAGTTGTGGAGTATTATCATTATGGACTATTCCAGTTTTATACCATTCTTTCTGATCAGACAGAAATCGCAGGACATAAAATTGAAATTTCCGATTATCAAAAATATCGACTTAATCATCTAATAATTCGTGTCTTTTTACCTGGGCATTTCCCATTATTAATTGGAAGGCAAGGGCTTCCGATGATGTCAGAATATTACATTATTAAACAAATACTATCACTTATTTTCCCAAAGGCCTAATTTTACAAAAATGCTAACACAGAAATGGAAAGCTTTGGTATCTTGCCCGGTTTACTTCGTACAACAAACCGTATGTGTTCGCTCGGGTACTCGCTCAGGTCTGCGATTTGAGTTGCTTTTTTGTTGGAAGAGGAAGCAACTCAAATCGCAGACCCAATTGACCGCAGATATTGTATTTTCTTGTTGATTTGTACTTTTGTATTATTGTATTATGTGAGATGCGGTCAACTGCACATACTGTCGCCGTTAGTCGAAAGAAGCGTGCCGAAGATTGTGATATGATACGCCGCTCGTCCGTGAGCGGCTTAAGCTTTATATAAGGATAATTATTTTGGAAATAATAAAAGGTTCCGAATGGCGAAAATGGGATTTGCATGCACATACACCAAATGATTTAGAATGGAATAACAAACCAGATTTATCAACGAAAGAATTAAGGCAAGATTTTTCAAGAAAATATATCTCATTTGCAAAAAAAAATGAAATTTCTGTAATCGGAATAACGGATCATAATTTTTGTGATAATTTAGAATCTTCTTTGTTACCATATATCATAGATGAAGCTAAAAAAGAAAATATTACGATATTACCTGGTTTTGAGATAACAGCAAAAGATGGAAGTGGAATACATTTATTGATAATATTTCCAGAAAATACAGATTTAACCAAAATAAAAAAGATTGTTGATAGATTATTTAATATTGGAAATGATAATAGTTTAAATAATAAGGCAATTCATGTATGTGATAAAACTATAGATGAAATTAATAAAATTATTATTGAATCAAAGAGTCAAGCAATTTATATATTTGCTCATGCAGATAGAGATAATGGTATTCTTGATAAAGGAACTATTACTGGGGAAAGAAGAGTACAAGAATGGCAAAAAGATTTTATTAGAATTTGTCAATTATCAAAATCTCCAAATGAATTTTCAGAAAGTTGTTTTATTTCTAAAGTGGTTAATAAAATTGATGAGCATTATAAAAAAGATATGGTTTATATTATTGCATCAGATTGTAGAAGCATTTCAACAACAGGAAATGAAGATGGACGAAATTATTTAGGCGAGAAATTTACATGGATAAAAGCTGATGCAACTTTTGAAGGTCTAAAACAGATTCTTCATGAGCCAGAAAGTAGAGTGCGTATTCAACAAGATAAACCAGAGAGAAAAAATGATTACCAAGTTATAAAAAGAGTCAGATTTCTCGATACCAGAACAAAGAAAGAATTTTCTGATGAATGGATCAACTTAAATCATAATCTAAATTCAATCATTGGCGGTAAATCATCAGGTAAGTCTCTATTATTGTATCATATAGCTAAGACAATCGATCCTGATAGAATTAATGAAATTAATAAAGATAAGGTATATCAAAATATTGCATATACATTAGAAAATGATCCAAATTTTAATTTTGAAATAGAATGGAATGATGGTGAGAAATATTGCTTAAAAGATGCTAATCGTAGATCAAGTCCGATTACTTATATTCCGCAGCTCTATTTAAACAGATTAGCAGATGCAGATGATAAAAAAAAAGAGTTAAATGCCCTAATAGAGGATATGCTAAGAGATTCTCATAGTGATTACAAAGAATTTAGAGAAGCTATTTCTGTTGAAATTTCTGAAACTAGAGATAATCTTAACAAGTCAATTAGTGAATATTTTAGAATACATGATAATTTAATTCAGAAGCAAAAAGAATTAAAGGAGCTTGGCGATAGGAAAGCTATTGAAAATGCCGTTAAAGAAATTGATGGAAATATTCTTATTTTAAGAAAAGAATCAGAATTTTCAGAAGATGAAGAGAAAGAATATAAAGTATTAATCGATAAAAAAGAAAAAACAGTAACTGATTTAACGCAACAAGAGAAATATATAAAATCTTTAAACGATTTGCAAAATAGATTAAATGATTATATTAAAAATATTAAAGGCACATTGCACATAGATATTTTTGACAAAGTCATTAAAAATGATTTAACATTAACTGATGATATAAAAAATAATTTAAATTCTTTATTTGATTTAATACTCATTGATTTAATTAAATCTGGATCTGAAAGTATCAATAAACATTTTAAATTAATGAAAACTGAAAATGAAAAAAGAGAGAAACTTTTAACAGAAAAAGAAGAAATTGAAGATAAACTCAAACCATATCAAGCAAAGGTCAGCAATCAAGAATTGTTTAGTGAATTAGATAAACGAAAAAAAGAAGAGCAAATAAAATTAAATGCTATTATTCAAAAAGAAAAAGAAATTGAAGAATTGAAAAAGCAAAAAAATTATGATTTGTTTTTTAGATATTATCAAGATTTATTTAATTCTTATAATAAAATTATTGAAAAAAATTCTTTGTATAGCGATATACGTGACACTGAAAATTTGAAATTATCCTCTACTATTCATTTTAATAATGATAAATTTTTTGATAACTTTTCTAATAAAATAAATAAAAGAGCTGGATTAAGCAATCAATTTGAAAATATATTTGATTATAATAACAACTTCATCTTTAATACAGAAAATCATATTAATAATATCAAATTAATTATAACTAATGTTTTAGAAGATAAAGTCAAAATTAATAGTTCTTATCAAGTAAAGGATATAATTATTGCATTATTAGATGATTATTTCTACATTGATTATAATTTAATCCAAGATTCTGATGATTTATTAAAAATGTCTCCAGGTAAAAGAGGGATTATATTATTCCAATTATTTTTACATTTAAGTAAATCTACTGATCCTATTTTAATTGATCAACCAGAAGATAATTTAGATAATCGAACTGTTTATAACGAATTAAATGATTTTATTAAAACTAAAAAGAGTAAACGTCAAATTATTATAGTTTCACATAATCCCAATTTAGTTGTATCTACAGATTCAGAAAATGTTATTGTTGCAAATCAAGATGGTCAAAATAAATCAGGTAAAAATAAGAATTATAAATTTGAATATATAAATGGATCTTTAGAAAATTCTTTTGTAAATGATACAGAAATTGGAATATTATATCAAAAAGGTATAAGAGAACATGTTTGTGAAATATTAGAAGGCGGAAAGGAAGCATTTGCTAAAAGGGAAAAGAAATATGGTTTTACCTAGAAAAGGAATCAACCTACGGCGTCCGTGCCTTCGGTTGATGTTCTTAATACAGTTTCGGCACGCTTCCATCGACTAACGCCGATATATCTCCGCTCCCGATGGTCGCTACGCCCTACGGGGTCATTTTTTTGTTTTGCTGCTGCGCTTCGCTCGCTTTTTCGCAAACAAAAAAACGACATATATCTGCGGAACGTTAGTCGAAATTAACCGCTTGAGATTTTAAAATTCAAAAATATTTTAACTAGTCTAAATTATAGATTAAAGATTGTTTGTACAGTCTTAAAATTTTATTTATATAGGAGATTTTGACATGAAAAGTCAAAGTGTTTTTAAATTATTACTATTATTTATAATTATAATTCTTGTTGCCAGTCTACAGTTTATAAGTGTTAGTTGTGTTACTCAAGCTACAACTACTACTACGGTTCAGTCAACCTATAAAATATCAGGAAGTTTGAATTGTAATTATTCTCCAGCATATAATAAAAATGTTTATTTAGGGTTATTTAATGCAGGGTCTAAAGATTTTACTATAACTCCTATATATGGAGCATCGACTATATTAAATACATCAGGTAAAGGAAATTATTTAAAAGAAGGTATTATATCAGGAACTTATGCATGTGCCGTATTTGTTGATATTAATAATAATGGTAAATTAGATACAGGAGATTATGTTACTTACAAAACAAGCGGAATTACAACTAGCGGAGGTGGCGTTGATATAATAATAAATGGTGATTATACTTTAAATATTGATACTAATATGTGGTGCACTTATTAGTTAAGTATGACTGATTTATAAAATCTACAATATATTGAAAGGTTTTATCTTTAATCAAGCGGTCAACTTCAACTAACAGCAAGTTAGCGGTTACACTCGAGTACTCGCTCCACCCAAATTGCCGACAAATTATTAATATTTTTGCTAAATTGTTGATATTTTTGAGAAAGTTTTATATAATAAAAGTGATTAGTAGCAAGTCGGTAACTTCGCTAACTTACGAAACGTTATGCGACATTTTTGGGCTTAATCAAGTATTTTTGACAACAACCTAAGAGAAAATATATGAATAACGAAAAAACAATAGAATTAAAGGAATTAATTAAGGAACAGTATAGCAATATTGTAGGAATTGTAGTATTAAAAAATGATAGAATTATTTTTGAAAATTATTTTAACGGATATAATCGAAATGATACTGTTCATGTAGCATCTGTTACTAAAAGTATATTATCTGCTCTTATTGGTATAGCTGTTGATAAAGGATATATTAAAAGTATAGAGCAAAATATTTTGGATTATTTTCTGGATTACAAGACCAAAAGGGGCGAAAATACAATACAGAAAATCACTATAAAAAATTTACTGACGATGACAGCCCCATATAAGTACAAATATGAGCCATACACAAAGGTATATTCCAGTGATGACTGGACAAAAGCCGTATTAGATTTGTTAGGTGGTAAAGGCAAAATAGGAGTGTTTAAATATACTACTGTCGGTATACAACTCTTATCAGGAATTATCGCAAATGCAACAGGTCAACGAGTACTTGATTTTGCCACAGAAAACTTGTTTAAGCCACTTGATATAAAAGCACCTCATAATGTAAAAATCAACAATAAAGAGGAGCATTTTGCCTTCCTTAAAAATAAAGATGTTAGTGGTTGGGTTATAGATCCCAAAGGTATTAACACCGCAGGATGGGGGCTTGCCTTATCTACAAATGATATGGCAAAAATCGGTCAGTTATATTTAAACAAGGGCAAATGGAACAGCAAGCGAATTTTATCTTCAAAATGGATTGAGGATAGCACCAAAGAGCACAGTAGATGGGGAGAGTTGCCATATGGTTATTTATGGTGGATTATTGATGGCGATGACAATATTAACTATGCGGCTTTGGGTGACGGTGGAAATGTGATTTTTGTATCACCTGGAAATAAGATGGTAATTGCCATTACATCTCGGTTTATGCCACGAGCTAAGGACAGAATTAAATTGATTAAAAAAAATATTATGCCAATATTTAACGACGATTTAAGATAAAGAAGGTGGTGGTGGTTTGAATATGCCCAAAAACGATCGCACAACACGATATATTACTCCGTTCGGAGTACCTCACTACGCCCTTCGGGGACATTTTTCCTGCGCTCCGTTGGTGCTCGGAAAAAAGTCTCATATATCGAAAACTTTATCGGCAATTCGACCGCAAAGACGTGTATACAAAACTGGAGAGTGCAAATCATGTTACAATTAGAAAGTGACAAAATTGAAGACTACCTTCAAGAAACTGAAATCATAAATTTTTCCAACCAAAGCATTCAAAAGATTTCAAAACAGTTTGATAAATATTCACATGATGAAATTTTATTAGTTAAACATATTTATGAATATGTGAGAGATAACATTTCACATTCATTTGATATACCTGAACTTAAAAAAGTCACGTGCATTGCATCAGATGTTTTGGAGAATGGAGAAGGTATTTGTTTTGCAAAAGCACATTTGTTAGCAGCTTTATTACGTTCAAAAAATATCCCGACAGGTTTCACATATCAAAAAGTATATGACGAAGAGGATAAGTGCTTTTTTCTTCATGGATTAAATACCGTCTATTTAAAATCGATTAATAAATGGATAAGATTAGATGCTAGAGGTAATAATAAAAAGAAAAATATTAAAGCAGAATTTAGCATTGACCATGAAATACTTGCATACCCCGTAAGAAAAGAATTTGGAGAAGATCTTTTTCCTGTAGTTAGTATTAATCCAGATATAAGAGCTATAAATTGTTTAAAACAAAGTTTAAATAGAGAACAAGTTTATAATAATGCAAAAATATAACTTATTGTAAAATGCGGTCGAACAGCCGATAACAAAGCTTACCCGTCTATGAGAAAAGTCAAGAACTTTTTAAAAAGTTATCATATTCTTTAATTTTTTTTAGATGATTATTTTCGTCTCTCCAATAATGGTATTTTTCTTTTTTTAACATTTGAAATATTTCAGAAATAACTTTTCTACGAACTTAAAAGTATTTGTAGAAGCTTCAACAATAACATAAATTTCTAAAGTTAAGAAGAGAATAAAATTGCTTTAATGACTCTTCAGAAAAATTGAAACTTAAAGATTTTTTAGTTCCATCGTGACATATGAAACAACAAGTAAAACAATTAGAAATCAATACCAAGAAAAATCATATATTCTCCAAATGAAATAAAAATTTACTTCCAAAAAAAAGAGTTATCATGTATAATACATGTATTAAACGTCTATACGGTGTAGAGTATTACTCTCACCAAAAGTAAGAATTCAATAGATGCCCGTCAATCGTTAGTTTGAGGTCAACTTATAAAGATGCCCCAGTTTTGCGAACGACCATCTATCTATTTTCTTGGAAGTATTTTTGCCAAAGACCTAAATAGATTATAGCACCTATTGATTTTTTCTATATGATTTTATTATCATATACTCGTTAGAGGAAAGAAAAACTACATACAAATATAATATGTATATTGAAATTAGAATTCAAATAATTTGGGAGGTTAAAGTAAATGATAGAAATGTTACATAAAAAATGTGATTTTACATGTATGTGGAATGGAGTGGAAGATTTATATGAATGGAAAACAGGAAATAGAGCTCCTGAATATTTATTTTTTGCATTAAGCGGTTTTTGTAGCTTTGTTTATTTGAAACAAAAAAATGCGGAATGTAAAAAAATGATATACTGGAGTAATGGACTTACGAAAAAAATGTATGATTTTATGAAAGATATTGTTGGATTTGATTATAAAGTTGTGGAGGGTAAAGAGTTTGAGTATGCATTAAAAATTGCGAAGAAAAGTATTGACAGCGGCAATCCAGTAGTAATGGGTGCATTAGATATGTATGAATTACCATATTATGAAAAATATTTTAAGAAAATACATATTCCTATTCATCACATATTAATGATAGGATATGATGATAAAGAAAGGAAGATATTTTTAAATGATTGTGGTAAAAATGAAGTTCAAGAATTAGGATATGATTGCCTTGAAAAAGCATGGAATGTTGATTTACCTGGATTTTCAAAGAAGAATACTTTGTTTATCTTAAAGTTTAATGAAAATATAAAAAGTGTTGAAGAAATATTTGTTTCAGGTTTATTAAAAAAATGTGAAGAAAATCTTAATCCGCCTGTTTCCATATTTGGAATTATAGCGATGCGAAAATTTGGGAAAGAAATTTTAAAATGGAAAGATGAATTAAATGATGAAGATTATAGAAAAGCATTATTGCACTTGGTTGAATATACAGGATTTCCACCATCATTGCCAGTTGGATTAATAGAAAATAACAATATTGATAAAGAAGAAATACCAGAAAATCACAAAGCGGCAAGAGATAAATTTTCAGAAGTATTAAAATATCTAGCAAATACTTTTAATATACCAAAGTTAGAAGAATCAGCTGAAATGTTTCAAAAAAGTGGGATTATGATTGAGAATTTGACAAAGGAAATAACGGAATACCTAAAAGGCGATAAAATGAATATTAATACGGCTCCTAAAATAATAGAAGAAATAGCAAATATAGAAGAAAAAGCATATATAAATATAAAGAATATATTGAAAGATAGAAGCAAATAATTTCCAGCGTCTAACACACGATATATGCTACTCCATCGCCAAGCCCTGACGGGACAGGGTTTGCTTTTCGGGGGTTCACTCCGTTCACGGACCCTCAGACTGCGCCCTTCTAAGGCTCAGGAGCATCACATATCGCGTTAGTCGAAATTCAACGCATCTTTGGAATTAAGACGCTACGGGATAAAACTTGAAATTATTAATGCTTTTGGGATTAATTTATCGTTTTACATCACTTTTCACTTACTATTTATATTGTGTTTCTATAAATGAAAACTTTTTACATCAATTAGTCTATTCTATAAAATCCGTTCGAGTACTCACTCCATCCAAATTGCTCGCAGATTTTTTTATTTCAGTTGACTTTTTGGTGATCTTCAATTAAAATTAGGATATGCGAGCAACTTCGGCAACTTACAAAGAGAGACGTTAGACAAAAAATTTCTGAATAAATTTTATTAAAAATCAAGGAGACTTAAAATGAAAAAAATATTTTTAACTGTTTTAATATTTGTTATTATCGGTACTACTTCAATTTTTGCAAACGATTTACAAACTCCAAAAAGCATGAAATTTTTATCACAATGTAGTGATTCAAGTTATATGTATATGACTGTTGTTGATTTATCTAACAATGAAATTGTAATATTATATTATTTAGGTGGTTCTAAAAATTTAACATTAGTAGATGTTGAACGAACAGGAATGACCTACAAAGAATAAAATTTAAACAATATTCAGCAATTCATCGTCTAACTGAGAGTTTATGCAATATCTCCGCTGCGCTGCAATACTGCACAAACTCTCGTAACGTTGGACGTAATATTTGGGCTAAAATGGTAGTTTAAAATGGAAAGATTATTGAAACAAATTGATTTTTTGATTGAAATTGATAAATTAAAAACAATTTTAAGGAAAAATTATATTTCAGATGGTTCAAAACGAGAAAATGATGCTGAACATTCATGGTATTTTTCCGTAGCAGCACTTATTTTTGCTGAATATTCGAATACTGTAATAGATATTCAAAAAGTTATAAAAATGGCTATAATTCATGATATAGTTGAAGTTTATGCTGGTGACACTTTTGTATATGATGATAATGCTAGAAAAAATCAAAAAGAGATAGAAAAAATTGCTTCAGAAAAAATATTTGGGCTTTTACCAGAAGATCAAAAAAAACAATTTCTTGAATTATGGAATGAATTTGAAAATAATATAACAAATGAATCTAAATATGCAAAATCAATAGATCGTATGGTTGCGGAACTTTTAAATTTAAAATCAAACGGCAAAACATGGTTAGAAAATAAATTAGAATATTCAAAAGTTTACGCGATGAATAAAGAAATAGAAAACGGTTCATCAAAATTATGGTCTTATATGAAAGAAATGTTAGAAAAAAATAAAGGATTATTTAATAATTAGCCCAAATACTACGTCCAACAGCAGATACATTTCCGCGCCTTGACAGTCTCTACACCCATTTGGGGGGCATAATCGGCTGTTTTATCTTTAATCTATTGGTTTTTTCTTTCATATTTGTTATTTTATTATAGTTCAAGCCGATTACGTCATCTATCCGCAGAACGTTGTACGAAAGATTTGGCGCAGATTCTTTTTTAATTAAGAAGGAATAAATTATGAGAATATTTTTAAATATTCAAATAGTTTTTATTTTATTTATTTTTCCTTTAGAAATAAATGCTAAAATAATTTTTAAAGATTTTTTTAAAATAAATAAAAATAATAAAATTCTTGAAAATAATATTATAGCAAAATGTAATGAATATAAATTTATTGATATAAATGAATTGTTTACATTTGAATGGGATCAATTCAATATTTATCGTTCTGGAGAATATTCAAAATCTTATGAAATTATTAGTATGAATAAAATAATTGGTATTGAAGAAAACAATGAAGTATTTAAAATAATTTGTGATAAAGATATGATAATTAACCACAATTCTAATATAAAAATTATGGTTTACAATTTAAAATACGAATATGGATTTGGTAAAGACAAAATATTATTAAAAATAATCGATACATCGATTTATAATAAATATATTAATAAAATCAATTCTATTAATACTTTTGATAATTTTAAAGGAATTTGGTATGGTGAAACAAAACCACAAATTAATGATATTTTTTTAAATAATTTTCTTAATTTTACTATTACAAAAGAAGGTTTTGTTTTAGGTGATTATACCTATTATTTATATCATAATAATTATGAAATTTTAAATTTATTAGCAGGTGGAATTATAAAAATTTGTGGGATAATTGATAATGAAAATTCGATTAACTTAGATTTGTTAAATTATAATAATGAGAAAATTGGTACAATTTCAATAAATTTAAATGATAAAAATAATTTGTTAATTGCCACTACTATATTAAGTAATTATAAATTAACTTATTTAAAAGATATTAAAATAGAAAATAAAGACACTGATTTTCTTAATGTTAAGATAAACATAAGAAAGTTATAAATTAAATATTTTTTATACTTTAATGCGCCAAATCCTTCGAACAACACGTCTATAAGAAAAGTCAAAAACTTTTTAAAAAGTTATCATATTCTTTAATTTTTTTTAGATGATTATTTTCGTCTCTCCAATAATGGTATTCTTCTTTTTTTAACATTTGAAATATTTCAGAAATAACTTTTCTACGAACTTAAAAGTATTTGTAGAAGCATCAACAATAACATAAGTTTCTAAAGTAAGAAGAAAATAAAATTGCTTTAATGAGTATTCAGAAAAATTGAAACTTAAAGATTTTTTAGTTCCATCGTGACATATGAAACAACAAGTAAACAATTAGAATGTAAATCAATACCAAGAAAAATCATATATTCTCCAAATGAAATAAAAATTTACTTCCAAAAAAAAGAGTTATCATGTATAATACATGTATTAAACGTCTATACGGTGTAGAGTATTACTCTCATCAAAAGTAAGAATTCAATAGATGCCCGTCAATCGTTAGTTCGGGGTCAACTTATAAAGATGCCCCAGTTTTGCGAACGACCATCTATCTATTTTCTTGGAAATATTTTGCCAAAGACCTAAATAGATTATAGCACCTATTGATTTTTTCTATATGATTTTATTATCATATACTCGTTAGATGTAATACCAGTCCTTAAACATAAATGTAGGAATAAGATAGAAAAGATAGAAAGAAAATGGAAAAAAAATTATTAATTAAAATATTGAAAAAACAAAAAAAAGATGATTTAATTAAATTATTAATGACATCTTTCGATAATTTAAGTTTATCAGATCAATTTCAGATTTTTAATGAAATCTATCAAAAAGGATTAATCTCAAAAAATAATGTAAATAAAATAGTTAATGACATTAAAATATTTTATAAAGAATCATTATCAAAAGAATACTATGCACCATTTGATATAAATTCAAAAAATTATATGATAATACCAGAAAAAACAAAAATATGGTGTAATAAAATGGCAGACTATTATAAAAAAACAATTTATCTAACTAATAAATGTAGACATAATCTTGCTTTAGAATGTTATGATATGCTGTATTATTTAGAAAATAATATGTGTGAAGAAATTGTATTTGCAGATGAACTTGGATCGTGGATGATACCGATAAACCAATCAGAAATAATGCCAAAATATGTTGAATCTATAAGCAGAGTATGTAAGCCTGAAGATTTTAAAAATCGGATAATTAATCTAATGGAAATTGACAATTATAGTTTTAATAAATTAAGTGTTTATAATGAAGCGATAAAAATTGGAACTTTAGAGCAAAAAAAAGAAATAAAAGATTTAATTAAGGGATTTGATAAATAATAAAATAACTGGCTGGTACTACATCTAACAGCCATTTGCAGATTGTGCTCGATTACTCGCTGCATCCAAATTGACCACAGATTTTGAAAATAATGGTTGATTTTTAGTTTTAAAATGTAGTATTATGGTTTTAAGGGGTCAACTTCTGCAACTGGCAAACCGTTATGTTCAATGCCCGGCTTAAGAGCTTTATAGTCCTCGGACATCCGTGGTCTCGGTATAGGAAAATAAATAATAAACCGATATTTTATAATATAAGGAGGTTTTAAACATGGATTTAAATACAATAGGATCAATCGCATCCATTATCGGAGTAGTCTTATCCATCATTAGTCTTATAATAGTTTCGAATGTGTTAATAAAAATAAAAAAGATTAATATTGAAGATAATTCGAATAATTTTAATCAAAATGCAAAGGGTAAAAATAACAAACAAAGCATTAGGCAAAGCTGATGAAAAATATTATCCAGCGAATATTCGGAATCAATAATACTCAGAATATATTTATTGAGTCAAAAAGTGTCTCAATAGATATTATTCCACAAGATATTGAATTTATTCTAGATTATATAAACGAAAATGCTCCTGAAATATTTAAAAAGAATCCAATAATTGTACCAGACTTAGATAAGAAAAATAAATTGAATGGTATAAATAGAAATCAATTTGATATGATACTTGAAGATGTTCCTTTATTTTATGATATTGAAACAAGCATTCGAGAAGATAATAGTAACTCTCTTAAGAAAAAATACTATAACGCAGCAAGAATTTTGAATTTGCAATACATGAATAAATATCAAAAGAATTTTCCAGAATTTGTTATACAAGTAGCAAAAACTTTTTACAATGATAATACTTTTAATAAAGATAAAACGATTAAGTTGGTTACTCTCATGCACTACATGTATCATGAATGTGATCTAGGAATAAAGCCATGATAATAGACAAATTCTTTAATTATAAAATCAATGCTTATACTATCTCTGCTCAAATAATTGAAATAATGAGAAAAAGAAAGAAAATGAATATCAACGCTTTGTTTAATGAAATCGCTATTAATAATACAGATATGAATCAAGATACTTTGTTTGAGTCATTAGGTCTTTTGTTTTTAACTGGCAAAATAGATTATAATCTAGAAACAGACAACATGGAATTAAAAAATGAAATTAGTTAATCTAACATCCGATATAAACACTTTTAAAAGTATCAAATTTAATGATGATTTTTCAGTAATAACCGGAGAATCTCAAAAAAAAGAAGATTCCAGATCTCACAATTTAGGAAAGACAACGGTAGTTAAAATTATAGAATATGTTCTTTTTAGTGATTCAGGTGGCTTCTTAAAAAAAATAAAGGAAAAGTTTCCAGACTCTGCCTTTTCTGTAAAATATAAAGATAAAAATGATAATGAGTTTGAATTTTCTAGAGATTTTCATAGAAGAGAAAATGGCAGTATTAAAGAAGTGCAAACTTCAATTGAATATGAATATTTTATTCGCTATCAAGATGAATTTGATCTTGAAAATGGATTTCGAAAACCATCTTTTCGAGGTGGTGATCTTTTATGGAAACCAAGATTGATTGGTTTGCTCGGTTTTAATGAAAACATTTTAAGTGAAAAACTAACATTAAATAAAGAAATTAATGATATAGAAAATGTTATTGAAACAATTAGAAAAGCTGAGATTAAATTTGAATCTCATCGAGCAGAAATTGACAAACTATCACAAGAGAAAGAAATTATTTTAAAAAGTATTGATTCATTGAAATTTATTGAAACGGATAATGCTGATATTGAAATTATAATTAATGAATTGGATAAGGAAATATCTGAATTAAAATCTAAATCATATACTTATAAGAAAGAAATTGAAAAAATTAATAGCTCGCTTGATAATTCCTTATCATACAAAATTGATGTAAAAGATATTAAACGAGTCTTTTCTGAGGTTAAGTTATACTTTGAGAAACAGCTTGAAAAGGATTTTAACGATTTAGAATTATTTTACCGAAATATCTATGAAAATCGGTCTGTAGTTTTAAATAAAATTTTAGAAGAGAGAAAAGCAGTATTTAGTGAGATTCAGAATAAATTACAACAAATTGACAGTCAACGCTCATACCGCTTAAAAGAATTGTCAAAAGATGATTCGAAGAAAAAATATAAAGAGTTATATGACAGATTGATTGTAATTGAAAAAAGAATAAGTTTTTTAGAAAGAGATTTAGTAAAAGAAAACATTCAAGAATTAGAAAAACAATTATCAAAAAAACAAACTGAAAGCTTCATATCATCAGCTAAATTATCAAATCATATAGATAATGACCGAGAAATATTCAATAAGATTAATTCAGTTTATTCACTAATTATGAAAGACGTAATGAATATTCAAGCAGAAATAATTATTGAAAAAAAATCGACTGGCAATGTTGATCTGCTCCTTAAGTCTTATAGGAACAATATTGAAACTGAGGAATTAAAAGGTGATACTGCAAAAAGAATTTCTTCTGCAGCTATAGATATTGCAATCCGATCTATCCAAAATGAAGATTGTGGTTTTATTATTCAAGACGGTGTTATAGATGATGTAGATTCAAATACTGCAACACAATTTGTGAAAGTAGTAAAAAGATTATTGAAAGAATATAATTTTCAATACATTATGACTTCTCTGAAAGATAGGCTTCCTGAAAATATTAAAAAAGAAGATATTATTTTAGAATTAAATGATTATACTGAAGATGGTTTACTCTTTGGATTTAGATATTAATTGTTTCCAAAGTCCATACTTGGACTTTGAAAAAATAAAAATGAAGACCGCCGGGCACTGAACATAACAGCCGATATATCTCCTCTCCCTGTCGGTCGCTACGCCCTTCGGGATCATGCGGAGTACCGCACGACATATATCGGCGGCACATTGTACGAAATTAATTGCCTCCAAAAATTAGTTTGTTGAAAAAAATTGACTGAGTATAATTGCACAAATTAAAATATATTAGGAAATATTTATGTTCAAATCTTATAAATTATTATTAGTTTCATTGTTTTTAATTTTTTCTTTTTTCAATTTAATGCCAAATGAAAAGCAAAAAGATAATAAACTAAAAGTTGTTGTTTTGCCATTTTTTTCTAATGACAACAATGATAAATCTTATTTAGACCTATTGACTAAAAATTTTACTATTTCATTGTTAATAGGTTCAAATAAATTTACTTATATTGAAAGAAAGCAATTTAATAATTTAAACAATTTAAAAATTAATAATAAATCTGATTCGAATATCTCTAATGCTGTTGAAATAGGCAAATTATTAGGTGCTGAAATTGTTATAATTAATTCATTAAATAATATTGAAAATAATTATTTTATTTCAACTAAAGTTATTAAAGTTGAGATTGGTGAGATTTTATTTGAAAAAAATGATAAAACTTCAAATAAAAAAGAAATAATAACGTTAGTTAATAAACTTGCAAAATCGATTATTATAAATGAAAATGATATTAATAATAATCAAAAAATCTCTATTACAAATAATTTTAATTTTGATAAAAATGAAGCCAATTTTATAAATGATTTTTATATTAAACATTATGGAATGTCGATTAAATATATTAATAATTATGAAAAATCAATAGAAATGTATAGGATTTTTGGAATGCTCGGTGGCATATTTATAGTACTTGGTGGAATATTACAAGTATCAGGATTTATTATTACTATGGTAGATTATTTAAATAATCATGCCCCTATAATGGGTTTTACTTGTTTGTCTATTGGGACATTTATAATTCCTTTTTCTTCTATTCCTTTATGGATTATGTACATGATTGGAAAAATATACCAAAAGATAACAGGGAAAAAATTGGTTCCAAATAAAGCAAATATAGGAATGGATTATACATTCAAGAATGAAATAAGAATAGGAGTGTCAATTAAATTTTAATTTTTAGAGGCAATTAATTTCGACTAACAGTAAGTTGCCGATTCCGTTCGAGTACTCACTCCATCCAAATTGCTCGCAGATTTTTTTATTTCAGTTGACTTTTTGGTGAGTTTTAATTAAAATTAGTGATATGCGAGCAACTTCGACAACTTACGTGACGTTAGATGCCATTTTCGGCGATAAATATTTTTTACATAATAAATTTGGAAGATAAAATGTCTAATAAATTTAGTGTGACAGAACAAGAAGAAATTTTATTACTAAAAGAAGCCGGTATAGCTTCAAGTTCAATAAATAACGGTTTAACTTCATTAAGAAAAGCAAATTTTGTCCAGAAATCACATTATTATCAAGTTTTTTTTCAATTGACTATTGGTATTGAAAGATTAATGAAATTAATAATAATCCATAATTTTCGAATTGCAAATAATAATAAATTTCCAGATAATAAAATATTAAAAAATTATGGTCATAATATTAACGATCTTTTTAAAATAGTTTCAAAATATAAACCTAATGATTTTAAGTTTAAATTAGACGATCCAATATATGATCAGATATTAAATTGTTTATCAAATTTTGCAATGAGTTCAAGATATTATAATTTAGATACACTTACAGGTAGAACTGATTTTATAAATAAAGATCCTTTAAAAGTATGGAACGAAATCCAAGAAGAAATAAAAAAAAGGCATTATAAGGAAAAAGAATTTAAGCCAGAAGTAAAACTTATGATTGAAGAAATAAATGAAATATCAGTTTATCGATATCATGATGAAAGTGATAATTTAATTAATAATGCACAAACCTTTTATGATAAAGGAAAATCAATTAAAGTAGTTCAAGAATATTCAGTTTATTATCTTTATAAGATAATAAACTATTTAGTTGAAATATTATCCTATTTTGAGTACGAAAATAATATTTATCCTTATTTAAGAGAATTTTTTCCTTTATATCAAGGAGATTGGTGGAGTATTTTAGAAATTCGCAGGAAAAAAGATTGGACAAGGCTAGGTTAATCGTCTATGAGAAAAGTCAAGAACTTTTTAAAAAGTTATCATATTCTTTAATTTTTTTTAGATGATTATTTTCGTCTCTCCAATAATGGTATTCTTCTTTTTTTAACATTTGAAATATTTTAGAAATAACTTTTCTACGAACTTAAAAGTATTTGTAGAAGCTTCAACAATAACATAAGTTTCTAAAGTAAGAAGAGAATAAAATTGCTTTAATGACTCTTCAGAAAAATTGAAACTTAAAGATTTTTTAGTTCCATCGTGACATATGAAACAACAAGTAAAACAATTAGAAT
>Ga0209518_1000623_pt1 | contig 44372 bp, 69 predicted proteins | sample RifGroB1_FD_183993 | JGI IMG/M metagenome (GOLD analysis project Ga0209518, IMG submission 183993) | Groundwater microbial communities from Rifle, Colorado, USA - Groundwater B1 (SPAdes) (version 2) | ecosystem: Environmental > Aquatic > Deep subsurface > Groundwater | place: Rifle, Colorado...
AGGGAGAAGTTTGGGCAGCCTTACGTACACGTTATACATTCCCTTTGACCAAAAACTCCTCATTTTTGAGGAACATCGTCAGGGATATGGCAGTCGGGTTTGTCTGGCTTGACCAATATGCCGGAAATACTGAAAAAATTAGGTCGGCTGAAGACAGACTGAAACAAGCAAGAGAGCGTTTGGACGGATTAGCGGACGGAACGTATACGCTTTATGATGAAGACTTAGCGACAGACCAGGCTGAAACAGGTAGAGGTGGAGGCTTGTCATACTATCCCGACGAAACAACAGTAGATACGGACGATGACCGTATGTTTGAGTTAAAGGATGAGTTCTAAAAAATATGCCAGATTATTTTCGTCTCCGCTTCACAATTGAGGGTGTGCCAGAATTACACAGCATTCTTATTGATAAAATGAGGCAGGTTTCCAATTTCAAGAAACCTTTGCAGGCGTCTGCTGGTTTTGTTCGGAGTGATGTTGAAACCCAGTTCAAGACCGAAGGTGCTTTAACTGGTGGTTGGCAACCCTTAACAGAAGGAACAATAAAGGGCAGAATTAGGGCTGGGTTCGGAGCGAGTCCGATTTTACAGAGGACTGGTGCTTTGAGAAGAAACTTTTATTCGTTTGTTGACGAAAAAAAGGCTATAATCAGCAGTAGGTCGCCGTACTTTGTTTACCACCAGAGCAGACAACCTAGGAAAGTTTTGCCAAGACGTGCTATGCTTGTATTGACAGAATATACAAGACAAAACATACAAGAGGAGTTTCACAAATTTTTGAGGTTCCAGTAGGAGAAAATTATGAACATTCTTGCAGACAAAATCGTTGAACTTCTTCGAGAACACCTTGCTGAATCAAGGCAGGTCAAAAGGTTCTACCTCGGAAATCCTATTGAGCTGGCAGTATCCGAACTTCCCGCAATTTTTGTTCAACCGCTTCGGAAGTCCGTCGAGCAACTGGATAACGTCTACGACCAGATGACGTGCGATTTTATCATCGGCGTGTGCGTCGACCCAGCGAAGTACCAGCGGAAAGACCTGAACGAAGGAACAGCAGAGCGCTTCCTTATGGAGATTGAGGGCGGAAGGAATGCGGACGGCACCCCGATTGAACAATCTGTTACCTATGTTATGCGAAATCATTTTACGCTTGAAAATACAGCGGTTTATCAGGAACAGGATACCGTATGGGGAGAGAGGGAAATGACCGGCGGGGTGGCGAAAGAGATACACATGTATTTTACGATAAAAGTAAAAATCAGGAACACATCTTAAAAGGAGGTGAGCGAATATGGCAGAAGAAAATGTTGGAATCAAGGCGGGAATCACCGCAAAATTGGTTTCAAAGGACGCGGAAGGGAAGAAAAAAACCACGTTCTTTTTTCCTGACCTTGGCGTGAGCGTTGAAGCTGCCGACGAGAAGGAAGCTCACGCACTTGCAGAGGAAAAGGCAAAAGAGAAAAAGTAGAGTATGATACCATGATGAAAGGAGGTGAAAAAAAATATGGCGACACAAATTGGGAGACTTATAAATGTTGGTATTGGGAGAGAAACAGCGAGAGGAACAGCGCAGGCGAGCGCGACGTACTGGATTCCTAAAGTAGATTTTGACTACAACCCACGGGCAGATTATGTGGTGAATGAGTCAGGTCTTGGTGTTATCGACGGAAGGTCAGACGCGAAAGTGGTAGAGAAGGTGGGCGAGGGTTCATTCGGAGGAATTGTCTATGACAAGGATTTCGGATTGTTACTGGCAGCCTGTCTTGGTACTTGGTCATCAAGCGTCATTTCAGACGCAGCCTACACGCACAGTTTTACAAGACTTAATACGAATACGCATCCGGCGTTGACGATATTTCACAAGGATTCGAACGTGGACGAAAAATTCGCCTTGGGAATGCTGAACCAACTGACGTTGAACTGTGTTTTGAAGGATTTCGTGAAGTACACCGCTGGCTTTTTGTCGAAGGTGGGAGCGACCACAAGCTCGACTCCATCGTACATCGCAGAAAATCCGTTCTTAGCAACACACGTAACCGTCAAGTTTGCAGCGACAACCGCAGCTTTGGCTACGGCGAGCGCAACAGCTGTTCGAGCGATAAATTTGACCATCAACAAGAACGTAGAGGATTGGCTGAATCTAGGAAGCAGCGAACCAACAGACATCGTGAACAAAGCATTGAGCGTAACAGGGGATTTGGAGCTTCTTTTCGATGACACGACCATAAGGGGTTATGTCTTAGACGGAACACAGAAAGCCTGTTTGATCACAATCCAAAATAGCGATGTCCTCATTGGGACAGCGAGCCGTCCGAAGCTGGAAATAACTCTTGCCCCGATGTCATTCAGAGATTGGGGGAGAGCAACGGGTCAAAATGACGTTGTTACGCAGACAGTTGCCTTTGACGGTAACTTCGGATTGACCGATACTAAGACGCTCAGCATTCAACTGGTGAATGCGGTCGCGTCCTACTAAGAGGAGATTTGAAGGGAGGTGTTAATTATGGACAGACCTACAAACGAAGTTGCGTTGCCGGTCTCCGGTGTCGAGGTGGAAGTCTACACCTACTACCTGCGAGGGGAGAGGAAGCAGATCGAAGCCGTGATGCTGGAGAGCGCCGAGTTCGAACAGGACGCGGACGGCAAGCCTAGATTGAAGAAAGTCGACGCCACTTATCGCTCCAAGATGGAGGATAAGGCGGTCTTGCTGGCGGTGAAACGCCTGACTGACAAGGAGGGCAAGGAGCTACTGAAAACAACGGAGACCCTTGACGGTCTTCCCGACGAGGATTTTGACAAGTTGCAGGAATCCCTACCCAGTCAGCCAAAAAAAAAATAGATTTTGACGCTGTCAAAGACTTTTTAGTGAATAAGGGCAGTTCGAATAAGGTGCCTGTCGAGTACTGGGAATACCGGCTAGTCGAGGAGCACTTTAGGGGCAACTGGGATATGTACTGGAATATGCCCGAACCCTGGATCGATTTGATCGTAGGGTTTAGAACTGCCGAGGGGGAAGCGGAAAAAAGGCAGATAAAGCGCCTCGCTCAGGAGAAACAACATGGCAGACCAACAAACTGATTTAGCAATAGTCATCGAGGCAGTAAACAAAGCCTCAACTCAGTTAAAACAAGTTGAAAAGGATTTGGGGGGGTTGACGGACGCTGTGAGAAGCGATGGCGTTGCAGCAACAACAGCCTCCCTCGGATTCGGGCAACTTGTCGCCGGCGTCGCCACCGGGACGGTCGTAGCACAATTAGCTATGAGCGCATTTCGAAAACTCGCGGACGCCCTCGCCCTCCTTCCAAAGTCCTTGTTTGAGGCAGCGAAATACGCCTCTGAAGTTCAGGGTCTTGGAATAGCCATGCACATCGTCGCCAACAACGCGGGGATCGCAGCTAAAGAAGTCGATACCGTGCGCGACTCGGTCATGGAGCAGAACGTCACAATGGAGGCAGCAAACCGGCTGATGACAGACCTTATCCGGAACCAACTCGAGTACTCTCAGGCAACGGAGATAGCAGCAGCAGCGCAGAACATCGCCGTCGCTTCAGGTATGGACTCATCAGAAACGATTGAGCGCATATCCGAGGCGATCGCATCCGGGAACACTTGGAACCTCAGACAACTCGGACTGGTGGAGCACCTTGACAACGTTTACGAACGATACGGTGAGACGCTGGGGAAGACCTCTGAAGAGATGAGCGAAGCGGAACGGAAACAGGCAATAGTTAATTATGTCCTTCAGGAGGGGGCGAAGTACGCCGGTGCGTACGGGGCTTCAATGGAGAACGCAGCCAAAGTGATGAGATCGACGGTTGGGCGACAGTTCAAGGAGGTTCAGCGAATCATCGGGACGGAATTTACCGAGGGATTGAACTTTGCAGCCCTGGAATTTTACAAGGCAATGAGTGCGATCCTCTCTTGGGCTGAGGCAAACGAGGGGAAGCTTCGCACAATTTCCGTTGCCGTCGGAAACTTCGTGAAAAACGCGGTCGGCGCAATAAAAAGTTTCGTCGCTGGTATTCCTTGGGAGACAATAATAGACGCCTTCAATGTCGTCATTCGTCAGGTCATAAGCTTCGGGAACTCACTCCGCATCGTCTTCAACGCGATACAGATATTCTGCAACGGCGTCTCCCAACAGATCAACATGATCAAGTCGCTGGGGGCAGCGCTCAATGCGCTTGTCCGGGGGGACTTCGCCGGTCTGCAAACCGTGTACGCGGACTGGCGCGCGAACAGCCAAAAGACGAACGAAGCGATAATCGGGAACCTCGACGACATTGGCGACGCGTTCAAAAGCACATATGAGACCCAGTCATTTGACTTAGAGAAGTGGTGGAAAAACATGAAAAGCACAAGCGAGTCCGCTTGGGAGGATGCACTGAAGGCTGCTGAAAATGCCGGTGAAAAGTTGACAAAGGAGCAGAGGACTACTCTTGAGAAGCTCCGCCACGACCTCGAGAAAGAGAACAAAGACTACCAGCAGGCGGTCGCGAAGCGCGCGAAGGACTTCTCTGACAGCTTCGAAGACCTCGTGATTTCCCACAGGGACAAGATCAAGGAGATCACCGACGACCTCGCCTCGGAAAGCCGAAACTACAAGGAAAAGCTCACCGACCTACTTTCGGACTACAACGAAGCAATGACGGACATCGAAAAGAGGCATGCGGACAAGACCAAAAGCGTCATGGAGGACATGGAGGAGGAACGGAAAAAGGCGCTCGAGGAAATCGAGAAGATCACGGAGAAGTACAACGAGGAGCGTGTGCTCATCGAGCGCGAGGGCGAGGACAGGCTGAGCACCCTCAAGGCGCAACTGGACAGGGAACTTGCGCTCGGCGCGAACGCGAATCAGGCGAAGATAGAATCGCTCCGGCAGATGATAGCGTACGAGGAGAGCGGGCTCGCCTTGTCGCTGGACGAAAAAAAGGCGAAGTATGACGAGGAGGTCTCCGACGTCAACGAGGCGCTGGACGACAAGTTGCAAAAGCTCAAGGATTCCCTTACCGAGGAGGACACGGCCTACGCGGAGGCTTTTGCGAAGCGGAAAACGCAGTACGAGGAAGACCTTGCCGACGCGAAAGCCTCCTACGAAGAAAAGCGCGTGGAGCTCCAGAAGAACCTCGACGAGGAGACCTCGATCCGGACAAAGTACGCCGACGACTTCAAGCGAATCGGGGACAAGATCGCCGACGATGACATTACGCGTTTAGTCAGTACATACAACACAACAAAGGCGGAAATGGAGCGGGAGCACCAGGAGCGCCTAGCGGAAATCAAGTACCAAGCGTTCAAGGGTGGGGAGGAGTTCGGTGCGAGCTACGCCCAGGGATTCGACGCCAGCTACCCGCAGGTGAAAAGCCGGCTTGCGACTATGCAAAACGACATTCAGAGGACGATAAACTATGTTGATGAGCTTTCTCAAAAAGCACGGTTTGCTTCAGGTTTTTCTTCAGGGTACGCTGGTGGGGGTGGGGGAGGCGGGGGTGCTGGAAGTTGGGCTGAGGGAGGGGTTGTTACAAAGCCTTCGTTCGGAATGGTCGGAGAAAGCGGTACGGAGGTTATACTTCCTCTGAACTTCCCGAAGCGAATGGCGAACATCATGAAATCAATGGGAATAGGCGGAGGAATTGGCAGTCAGGTTACGCAAACTTTCTACATTACAGTTAAAAACGTTCAGGACGTAGACCTACTCATGGAGAGGGCAGGCTTCGCGATGAGGACGGGGGGCGGGTACAGGTAACAGGAGGAAAAAACTATGATAGCAAACATCACACTTCCAATCGCAATAGGGCAGGCATCTGAGTATTATACGTTGAAAGATGCAGAGGGGTTTGGGTCGGCAGCCCTTGAGGTGGTGAAGTGGAACAGACCAGGCTTTCATGGGATTAAAACTCCGAGAGCTTTTTGGAGAGAACGCGTCATGCGGTTGATTGTTGGGGTGCGTTCCACAACTTCGTCCGACTACGAAACACGGCGTAGGGCGCTGGAAGCAGCGTTTGATACTCCGAGGGACGGACTGACATGGCTCAAGTTCACGACAGTTGGCGTTCTTGCACTTCAAACACAATTTCACTTGAACTCAGAGATACAAGCCCCGCTCAAGCAGGGAGAGGTAACAATCGGGGACTTTCGGATAGAACTCATAGCGGAAGACCCTGTTCTTTACTCCCAAACGCAAAGCGTTCCGGAAATTACCTTCGCAGCCGGTTCCGGCGCAGTTACCAACGCGGGGAACGCAGCGGTCTACCCTGTCATCCGGGTTCACGGCGCAGTGACCGACCCCGTCATCACCAATACCACACTTGGAAAAACAGTGTCTTTTACGGGGCTCACAATCGGCGCGGGACACTACATCGACATCGACATGCTGAACGAAACAATCCTTTACGACGGGGCGACGAACTACTACTCGTATATTTTGGCGGACGACTTTTGGTGGCTCGCCGAAGGAAGCAACACAATCACCATCTCTGGAACCCTCGGCGGTTCGGGGGACAGGAAGATTGTTTTGACCTTCCGCGCGGGCTACATGGGGATTTAATATGGCAGGAGAAAAAAGCGAATGGCGCTACAAGATTAAAGACCCCGCGACGGGGAAATTCGTCGCAAGCCTGACGAACGCCCGGAGCAGGTGGTTCACTCAACGGCTCAACGACGAATCGGAAGCGGGGTTTGTTCTTGATGCAGACGATGCAAAATGTATCGAATCTATCCTTGTTTTGGGAGTAAACGAGCTTCATATCTATTTTGGTTCAACGCTCATGTGGGCGGGACAACCTGCCACGATAAAAAAGGTTGTCAAAGAGGACGACGTCTATTGGGAGATCACTGCGAAGGACTGGGTCGCTCATTTAGGGAAACGGTTCTGCGGGGTCGAGGACTTGCGGGAGTTCACGACGACGGACGCGGGGCAGATCGCGAAGACCCTCATTCAGGAGACGCAGGCGCTCGCAAACGGCAGCTTCGGGATAACCTACGGGACGATACAGGCCTCGATCGTCCGCTCGCCCTCGTACGACCGGAAGAACATACTCGATGCGATCAAGGAGCTCGCCAACCAGGGCGACGACGGCTCCGCGAGCTACGGCTTCGACTTCGAGATCACGCCCGCGAAGGTCTTCAACGTGTACTACCCCTACAAAGGGACAATCCGGAACGAGGTGGTGTTCCGCTACCCGGACAACATCACGAACATGGAGGCGCTGGTCGACAGCTGGGGAATCGTGAACCAGGAGTGGGGAATGGGGAAGCACTGGACGGGCAACACGGCGATCGTCTCCCGCTCGGACGTCACCTCGCAACTCACCTACAAGAGGCGCGAGGCTATCAAAAACTACAAGGACATGCTGACCCTCGAGTTTCTTCAGGACATGGTATACCAAGATGTTCAATGGCTCAAAGACCCCTCAATGGTTATCAAGTTTGACGCACGGGTTGACAGTAAGACAGCGATCACCGCGTACAACGTCGGGGACGGAGTAACGGTGGTATGCGACAAGTTCAACATCGACGAGTGGCTATGGGTGTACGAAAGGAAAATAGAAATACAGGAAAACGACGAGTTGAAAGTGTCACTCGTTGTGGGGAGCTAACTATGAGAAGACGCATTTTTCCAAACATGATAGGGGACGTAGCCCAGCTTGAGGAGCGCCAGGAGCGCATGGAACGGGTCATGCAGATGCTCGGCGTCACGCCGGAGTACCCCTATACTTTCAACGTTAACGACGGGACGTTCAACCGCGTACGTATCGGGCTCATCGGCGCGGACTACGGGATCCAGATCGTCGACAACGCGGGGAACAGCATACTCCTCGCCAACGGCACGATCGTCGCAAACGCGATAAAGACGGGGACGCTGGACTGCTCGCTTTTGACCGTCACGAACCTCAACGCCGGAAGCATCACGACAGGCACGCTTTCCGCCTCCTACATTCAGGGCGGGACGCTGAATTGTAGTCTTATGACTGTTCAGAACCTCAACGCGGGCTCTATCACAGTCGGAACATTTTCAAGCCCAAACAACAGGTTTACTGATGAATCATTGAGTGGGGTTAAAATCTCACAAAACACTATTTACGGGAATAGGATAATCGTCAATACCGTTGACGCTGATAGAATTAAAACTCATACAATTACTGCTAATGAAATTACCGCTCAAACGATTACAACAAATGAGCTTTTAATCAACGGGGTAAATGCAGACAGGTTGGTTAACGAATCAATCACCAACGCCAAGATAGCGAACGCCACAATTACAAATGCGAAAATAAATGATCTCAGTGCTTCAAAAATTAATGCCGGAACGATGTCCGCTGACAGAATTTATGGAGGTACGATCCAAGGTGCAAGTGTTACCATTCGAAACGGTGTTTCAAATTTAATTTTTCAAAATTCAGGTGGTGGTGAGGAAGGAAGAATTTATGGAGGTTCAGGTTATCTCTATATTCAGGGAAATAGTGGAATTGTGATGACAAATGATCTTTATTTTACTAGTGGAAAGCGAATATATGTTGACTATCTTACGGTTTCAAATGCCCCAACCATTCAAGGTAAGACACTTCGATTAAATCAAAACCTGACTATTGACAGCCCGACGTGGATTGGTTCGGGAGTGATTTCAAACGGGGCGGGGCAATTTGCATGGTGGAACGGAAAAACCGCTATCATTCCGACTAAAAGTGGGTATAGGGCTTTGTACTGTATGGAAGCACCGGAAGTTTGGTTCATGGATTTCTGCGAAACAAAAGATAGTATTGACCCAATGTTTCTGGAAGTGACTGAGGGAGAAATGAAATTTATCAAATGCGATGACGGGACATATCAGGTTTGGAGAAGAAGAAAAGGCGTTGCCGACAGGCGATTTGATGAAAGAAGTGAGAGGGAGTACAAAGCAAATAACGTCTTTTGGAATACACCAAAACAAATGGCAGAAGCGACAGAATTTGTAATACCAATCATAGAAAGTCCATTATAAAAAAGAAATAAAACTTGAGATGGGGAAAAAGGAAAAACCTCGGAAAAATCCGTTTCGAGGAAAAGTCGGAAAAAGAGTTTATCGAAAACAACAAATTTTGGGACACGCCCTACATGCGAGCGAGGAGGTGATTTTTATGAAAGTATCAGTAAGCTTGAACGTCAATCCGGAAAGCGACCAGGAGACCAAGGACAACCCGAACTCTTACCAGTCGATAAGCTACACGCTCAATGGGTTTGACCCGAAAATCAGCCTGAGCGACTTGAACGACGTCATCTACAACTGGCTCAAGGAGCAGACAAAAAAGAAATAGGAGCGCAGATGTGGTACGATGGTATCGAAAGGAGTATTTTATGACAATTACACCGATGGGGCAGCGTGACTCCCGATGGGCTTCAAAGCTCTTGGGGTTCAACACGCTATCCAAGTATACGATAGGAAACTACGGGTGCCTCATAACCGCACTCTCCATGTATTTGACCGCGATAGGAAAGCCGGAGACGCCGGACACCTTCAACGAGAAGGTGAAGGCGCTGAAAGACGCGAACGGGAAGCCAAACGGGTTCGTGAATGGAGGAGACCTCGTCTGGTCCGCCCCCGAAAGGATATGGGGGGTCAAGTGCGTCTACCAGTCGCCCTACTACGAGGGGCTGGTGACCTCGCAGGGCACAGCGAAGATGAAGGCGCTCATCGACGAGGGAAGACCTCTCGTCTGCCACGTGGACTTCGACCCGAACGACCCGGACGACGACCAGCATTGGGTTTTAATTACAGACTACAGCGGAGATAACTTTTTCTGCAATGACCCATGGACAGGACAGCATGTTAACGTAGATGTCTATGGAGGGTCGGTACAAAGGGCTGTAATTGAATGGAGGGCGTACGAACCCAAAGTAAGCGTTGAAGGTTCAGTTATGGTACAGGTTGAGAGTAAAGTATTTGAAAACCTAGTGAGAAAATCAACATTGTATGACTGGATAATTCAGACGCTTGGTATTACCGATAGCGAAACAGTCGTCAAGGATACCATCAACCAGACAATAGGGTATGAAGACACAATAGCGAAGCTTGAGGCGGAAAAGAGGAATGTCAGTCAACAGGCGAAAGATTTGCAGACTCAGCTTGAAACAACAAAAAAAGAGCTTCAGGAAACTGAATCGCACAATGCCGTTCTCACAAAGGAAGTGCAGAAAAATCAAGAGATGATAGATATTCTCACAATAAAGGTAGACAGCCTATCCGTAAAGTTACACGAGCTGGAAACTGAATCGCAAAAACCGGTTCAAAAACCATGGTACGTTAAGTTGTGGGACTTTTTCGTGAGGAGGTGAGAAACTATGAACAGCGAGATATTTTCGGGGCTTATCGGATTCGCCATGCCCTACATCGTAGAAATTGTGAAGGCGAAGCTTCCGGACACGAAAGGAAAGTGGCTCGGATACGTTCTGTCGTACGGTATCGCAATTATTGTCGGCGCATTGAGTTCCTACTACGAGGGGAAGTTCGACGCGGAGAACGTGCTGGCCTCGGCTGGCTCGGCGCTCATCGTGTCGCAGGGGTTCTACAACCTCTATTTCAAGGCGAAGAAAATCGACGTAAAAATTCAGAAGGCATTGCAGTAGGCAAGAGAAGAGCGCGGTCGCAAACACAGTTCAGCCAAAGAGCCTGTTTAGTACCGCGCTTTTTTCGTGGTTTGGAATGGGACGCCAAAGCGGGATAATTTGGTACTTGACAAAGAACAAAAAGCAATCTATAATGAGTGTATGATACCTGAAACTATCAAAAAACATAATCGAGAGATGCAAACAATGAAACGTAGAAACATTAAAAGACTGAAAAAATTAGGTAGGTTAATATGACATACACGAAAGAACAAAAAGACGCTTACTTCAAGGAATTACGAGCGCGTTGGAAATCGTCAAAAGAATTAGCTGACGCCGACCAAACGGCAAAGGCGCTTTGGCAGGAGACCGGCGGTAAAGTTTCCTACTACTCTTTCTACTTCACCCTCATGGATATGCGCCGGCTCGGATATGATGGCTTGCCCTATGTTGACTGCAAAACTTTCGTAGGGTGGAAGGATACCGGCTTCCTAGTCAAAAAGGGTGAGAAATCAAAAATCAGCGGAATTGTTTGGATTCACTCAGTAACGAAGAACGAGGCGGGAGAAGAAGAAATAGACGAAAACGTATATCCTAAAGTTTATCATTTATTCCACCGGACTCAGGTGGAGGAAAGGAAGGCATGAAATTACTAACCAAAGAGCTGATAGATAGGTTTGCGAAAGTCGGAAGACAAGAGGAAATAAAAGACCCCATTGTAATTGCTAAGTTTTTCAATCCGACTGGCGCGGGATACTGGTTCGCAACAGAATACGACCCGGAGGAAAAAATGTTCTTCGGGTATGTTTCAATCTTTGGAGACTACAATGACGAGTGGGGTTCTTTCAGCCTTGCTGAATTAGAGGAGTTTAGAGGAGTGGGAGGGCTTGGAATTAAAAGGGATTTGTATTTTACAGAAACACCAATGAGCGAAATTATTAAAAAGTATACGAAAGGAGTTTGATATGGAAATACCAAAAAGTGAGTTGCAGGTTCTTGAGAAAGAAATATCCCCGCTGGTCAAGAAGGCGGGAAGCTATGAAATCAACAGCGTTGAGGCGGTCGACGACGCTTCGGTTTTTCTCCGAAAGGTCAAGGACGCCGAGAACAACATAGAGGCGAAGCGGAAAGAGTTCACCGAACCGATAAACCAGTCCCTCAAGGCGATCAACGAGACGTTCCGGCAGATGCGCGCACCGCTCGAGCAGGCGCGGGCGCTCCTCACGAATAAAATCCTCACATGGAAAAGAGCCGAGACAGACCGGCTGGCGAAAGAGGAGGCACGCCGAAGGGCGATTCAGGAAGCCCACGAGAAGGCGGGACACGAGGTCAGCGCGCCGGTCGTCCTTGAAAGGCCGGAGGCGAGGATAGGGAACACCCAGACCCGAAAAATATGGACGTTCAGCGTTGAGGACTTTTCGAGGGTTCCCGATCAATACAAGTTCGTCAATCAGACTGCGGTTCACGCAGCCATCAGAAACGGCATCAGAGATATATCAGGTATAAAGATTTATCAGGATGATGTATTGTCGATTGTATGAAAACGCTTTTTTACCTTTTGTTCATATTCGGAACTACGTGGTTTTTCACCGGCGTTGTTTTGAGGGCAATCGACGTCAGCATTCAAAATCAAGACCGGATGTTGTGTTTTAGTGCTCAAAAATCTGGCAATAAAGAATATCTTGAAAAATGTCAATGTTTTTATAAAACCAAAGAAATTATTTGTCTACAGGAGAACTCAAAATGACAATGTTAGGTAAAAAACATTCCGAGGAAGCAAAAAGGAAAATGAGTATAGCAAGGTTGAAACAAAACCCACAACCATTTGCTGGTAAAAAACATAGTAAGACATGGAAAGTAAAATTGAGCAAGAAAAGAAGAGGTATATATTTTAAGGAAACTGTCAAAATGAGGGGATTGCACGATAGAATGAGAATCAAAATACCAAAATCAAAATTATGTCAGGATTGTAAAAAAAGACCATCTTTCGATTTGACAAACATTAGCCAGCAATACAAAGAGGATATTTCAGATTGGGAGTGGCTTTGTAGGTCTTGTCATATGAGAAAAGACGGAAGAATTAAAAATTTGAAAAATCAATGAAAGGGGATATTTTATGTCTGCAAAAATAGACGAAAGAAAATACTTTGCAATGCTTGGATTCAGCCAAGACCTCCGACTAGAGGTAGCCGGCAACATGACCAAGTTTGGCGGAAGCTTTGTGCAAGGACTTGCGCAATGCCTTTTGAGGGCGGATTCAAGCAACCTCGTCAAACTCGTGGGCGCTTTTCCGGAATACTTTTTAGAATACCACCCGGACAAGTGGAGAAAAGACAAATAATATGAATGAAAAGATATTTTTTCCATTATATCTGATAGACGGAGATCAGATTTTAGATACAAAAACCCAGAAGGTCTTGTACGAATGTCACACAAAAAAATTCAACTTTTCCTTTTTAGGTTTGTTTAAAGTAAAGACACACAAAGGTCTTGCTATAAAAACTCAAGAGGGATTGGATAGACTAATAAAAGCATATAGAAAGGAAACCCATGATAACCATTAAAGACCTCCTGCGGGACTTCCAGCAGGAGACAATCGACATCCACGAGGAGCAGGGTGAGAACGAGGTGACCGGCAAGGGGATACAGGAGTACAAGGACGCGCTCGCCGACCTTCTCGACGAGGTGGTTAGAAAAATCAGGATGTCATTTTTTCAGGCGATTTTCGAGTAAACCTATGGAACAACAGTACGCAAACGAAACTGAACACCATCTTGACGACCTTCTCATGGCGGAAGTCGGATCATTGAAGGACGTTTGCGACGAGTGCGGGCAAGTCCTGCCTTCGCCGGTTTGCGAGGCGCGGGAGGGCGGGTACTCGGAGACAGTAATAAACTGCCCATGCGGGGCGACGTACACGGTGAACCTATGAAAGATGAAATAAAAGTCGGCGATAAGGTTCGGGTTATTGCAAACTACTGCATGCACGGGATTCCTATTGGCGCAATCAGAGAAGTCAAACAGGTCATCACGCAGGGTCAGATTGGCCTTGACGCTTCACCAGCCAAACGCTTTTGGTGGGTTGGCAGTGATGAAATTGAGAAGGTAAACCTATGAACCATATAATTTTTGCTTTCATTGCTACTGTGATTATGCTATTTACTATAGGTATCATTTGTGTTATTGCCCTTTTTTTCTATCAGCGTGAATATATTAAATGGGAACGGGATACGTTTCACGGAGGCAAAAATGATTAAAGTATATTTCGACGGTTGTTGCGAGCCGGTCAATCCAGGAGGAACGGCAGCCTACGGGGTCGCCATCTACAACGATTTTCAAAGGATTTGGGAGGAGAGCAGGGTTTTCGTTCCCAAGGCCGGTAGGGAACGCGAAACAAGCAACAACGTGGCGGAGTATTCCGGTTTCATCGCGGCGCTCGATTGGTTACTGAAAGAAAAATTGGAAAACGAGAGCATTCAGGTCTACGGCGATTCGATGCTCGTTCTGTGCCAGATGCTCATGGACGACCCGACGTACGGGATACGGTGGAAAATCAAAAAGGGGCTCTACAAACCTTTGGCCCACAAGGCGCTAAGGTTGCTGAAGAAGTTCCCGAACATTCGGGGTCAATGGATACCGCGGGAGGAAAACTCCATAGCCGACGAGTTGTCGAAGGCGGAATTGATAAAACGGGGCGTACAGTTCAAAATTCAACCGGAGGAGGGTAAGTTATAAACTCCCAAGATTTCAAGGCACTTCTGGACTCCCTAAACCGCATTGCAGAGGCGATAGAGGGTAAAGCGGGCAGTTCCCCCGAAAAAATTGTGAACAGGTTCGCGGGGGTCTACAGGGCGCTTGATAACCTTGAAAAAATGTGCGAGGGGCGCGATCAATCCGGTTTGTCTGGGGAGGTTCTGAAAATCAAAAAAATGTACACCAAAATAGCAGGGGAGGTGCTCAATGAAAATCGTTAACGTCCCCAGCAAGTCAAACCCGAAAATCAACCGGCAAGTCCGGGTGAAGGAGAACATCGACGGGTCGCTGACCTACGAGTGCTCCTGCCCCGCGAACGTGTGGTACCGGGTGTCGAACGGGCGGAGCGGAAAGGCGGAATGCTCCCACATTCGGGACGTGAAGGACGGGATTTGCGGTCAGGAGAATTGACGTATTGACAAAGGACAAAAAGCAATCAATAATGGATGCAGTGAGCATTTTTATACAGAGAGGGGGTGAAAGACACATGGAAAACGAGGCCAAAAAAACAGAGAAACCAAGGGTTCCCGTCCAGGTAACCGAAACAAACATTTTCAAGGCGCTCGCTAAAATACAGCAGGACTTGAAGGCTCCCAAGGGGCAGCTCAACAAGTTCGCGAACTTCAGTTACCGCTCGTGCGAGGACATCCTCGAGGCGGTAAAGCCACTTCTTCAGGGTTTGGTAATCCTTATGCGCGACGAGGTGGTGCAGGTCGGCGAGAGATACTACCTCAAGGCGACCGCGACACTCACGAACGGCAAGGAGTCGATCGACGTTCCTGCGTTCGCGCGGGAGTCGATGGACAAGAAGGGAATGGACGACGCGCAGATCACGGGGGCGACGAGCTCCTACGCGCGCAAGTACGCGCTCAACGGGCTTCTCGCGATAGACGACGCGAAGGACTCGGACACGAAGAAGGAGGAAAAGGTCAGCGCGGAGAAGCTGATAAAGCCGGAGGAGCTGAAGGCGATTGCCGGTGTTTTGCAAAGCATCACCAACGCGAAGGACGCGGGTGAGTTGTTGAAAATTGGAGCGGAGGTCAAGAAGGGCGACGAGGCGAAAAGGTATACCGCCAGTCAGCTCAAGGTTTTGAGGGAGGCGTACGACGGGAAGAAAAGGAAGTTTTTCCCGAACGCAAAGTAACATGAAATTGAGCGTTTCCAAAATCAACACGTTCCTCGAAGACCCCAGGAAATACTGGTACGTCTACGAGATGGGCATTAAGACAAAAAAGTCTGAGGGGTTCTTCTTTGGGAGCGCGGTGCACGAGGGTCTGGAGAACTACTACACCAAGAAAGACCCTATGCAGGGGGTGAGCCGAGCCCTCTTTGGCAAGAAGTCCTCCATCGCGGAGGAGGCCAAGGAGGGCGTCGACCCCCACAAGCTCTACACGCAGGCGCGGAGAATCTTCGACGTGTACGCTTCGAAAGCCCCGAAGTTCAAACCGTTATTCGTGGAGCACAAGTTCGAGGTAAACCTGATCCACCCGCAGACCGGCGAGCAACTGCCGGCGACGTTTACGGGAAGGGTCGATTTGATCACTGTGGAAGGTGACGTTGTCGACCACAAGACCGGCGGGAACTTCGGGAGCCACTACTTTGACGACTCAAATTGGGTGCAGTCCACCGGGTATGCCTACTTCTACTGGGTAAAATTCGGAAAACTTCCCCGGAGCGTGATCTTCAACCAGATCAGCCGAAACAAAGTGACGACATTCGAGAAAAAAACGCTCAGCCCAGACATGAAGGATTTGGGAAAATTCATCGACATCTGCAAGGACGTGCTGGGGAAAATATCGCGAGGCGAAACGAAAGACTATCCGAGCGAGAAGCACTATCGGGTGTGCCCGTGCAAGGACATCTGCCCGTACTGTAAAAAGGAGCGTGAGCAACTATGAGGAAACGAAAAATTATCAATTTCAGGAGGCTGTACCCCTACATCTGCAAGGGGTGCCACAAGAGCCGAGGGACGAAGGTGTATGTCCGGCGGATCGGGGAACTGTGTACCTTGTGCAAGAGGGAAGAGATCGATAAAAACCAGCTCTCGATGTTGGAGGATTGACCTGTTGACAAAAGAAAAAAAGCAATTCATAATGAAATTATACGCTTATGAAATACAGAACATACTTTCCCTACGAACCGATGAACTTCTTCTTTTTTAGGGACAAAAAGGGGAAACTAAGCGCTACTACAAATGGTTCTGGTTTCCCTGATAGAAAAACCCTTCTTGAAATGTTTGACGTTTTGAACGATATTATTTTGATTGACGAAAAAGAACTGGAAAGGATAAGTTTGGGAATTATCGAACGACGAAAAAGGGCAGACATGGAATGGAACGATGGTATGCGAAATAGAAACCATAAGCGTGAACCGGAGGAGGGATACATATATTTGATAAAAAGCCTCAATCTCTACAAAATTGGTCGATGCAAAAGTCTAGACAGGATTGGAGCATACCGGACGGAAAATCCGCACAAAATAGAACTGATTTTTCAGGTAAAGGTTTCAGACTACAGAGAAACCGAGAGGTTACTGCTCAAAAAATACTTCAACAAGCAGTACAAAGGGGAATGGTTTAGGCTGGACAAACAAGACATATTGGATATTCAAAAAACACTTTTATGAACGAAGAAAAATTCAAAGTTCGAGACTTCAGGAACAAGGGTTTTTTCATGATAGACGATGTTTACCTGAATGGTTGGGCTAAAAGACTAAAACCAACAGCTACGGCGGTCTATATTTCCCTTTGCAGGCATGCCGACAAAGAACAATTTTGTTTCCCATTACAAAGTTTGATAGCAAAACAACATTCAATTTCAAGACCCTCTGTTCAAAGGGCAATAAAAAAACTCGTCGAGTTTAACATTGTCAGATGCGAGCAACAAAGAAGCCTGAGGGGAAAATTCAAAAGAAATGTTTACTATCTTTTAGACAAGTCAGAATGGGAAAAAGAAACCGTGCATCAAAAACCTACTACGGTGATCCGTGCATCAAAAACAACGACATCCGTGCATCAAAAACAACTCAATAAGGATACACATTATAAGGATACACAATTAATACCATTGCGTCGAGACGCTGGGTTCGAAAACATGAAAACTTTAATTGAAAAACACGACAACCATGTTTTAGAGGCATCCGCGATCCCACAGAAAAAAATCGGGGGCGCGACGTACGCGTGGCAAGACGCAGCGGTTCGGTGGTGGAAGAAGCTCGGATTATCAGGAAGTCCAGCGACAGGTTGGTTCAAGATTTTCAAGACCAATACTGTTCTTGCCGAGCGAGCCTGTTCGTGGACTTCCGATTCGGGCGGACGCGACCCGGAGAAGTTGGCATATTGGGCGTTCGCGCAATTCAAAAAAAACGGGAGGATAGTCTATGCGCCGAAAACCTAGGAATATCGTAATAATCGCGGTTGTTGCCTGTGCAACTACTTGCGCAATGCTATTTATTGTGGGAAGGACGGTGAACCATGAAAAAAATATCACTCCAACAACAGCAACCATCCCTGCCGTCCAACGCGCTCGAGAGGACGTTGCTGTTGGAGGGGCTGAGCGGATCGGTGGTCGGGTATCGTGGTACGGGCAGGAGTACTGCGACAAGCATAATCCGAAGTGCCTTACCGCGTCCGGGGAGAGGTTCGATGAGGGCGATCTTACCTGCGCTTGCGCTGACTGGATACCTCTGCGTTCGCGGATTCTGGTATCTCACGAAGGTAGGTCGGTGGTTGTGGTTTGCAACGACAGGGGCAACTTCGAGAGCAAGGGTAGAGTTCTGGATTTGTCGAAGGCGTCTTTTGCGGAGCTTGCGCCGGTCTCTAAGGGCGTTATCGACGTAGAAATCGAGGTCATCGGAAAGGAGGAGCTATGAGGGATTTATTGATGTTTGCTTTCGGGGCGGTTCTTGCGACGGTCATCGTCGGCGGGGTGATACTTTACGAAGCGACAAAGTCGTACTACCCGCCAAGCTATCCAGAAAGGGGAATTTATGACAACTATAGAGGATTGGGAAAAACAATTTGATAAGGAATTTGGACATTGGGGAGAGATTTGGAATGGAAAAAGATGCTCAAAAGATGAATTAGAAATGAAAGACTTTATCCATTCCTTACTTCTCCAGCAAAAGAAACAAACGATAAAGGAAGCATATACAAAAGCAATAGACTTATTCTCTGCATACAAAAACGAACCAATGACAGGAAATGTCGTTATTCTTGAAATAAAAGGTTTGCGTGGTGATTTTGAACCAGAAAGTGAGGATGTATGAAACCAACTATAGAGGAGAAATGGGAAAAAGAGTTAAAAAAACAATTTCCCGATAGGGATTTACGAATTGATGCTTTTATCCGTTCCCTTCTTCTCTCCCAACATACACAAGATATGAACAGGGTAAAGGAAGCGATACCAAAGGCAAAAACAACAAGCGTTTTGAAACAAATAGAAGTGGCAAAAAAGTATCCTAATACATACGGATTAAGAGATATACGAAATATAGTTAAAGGTTGGAACGCATTTAGGAAAGAAGTATTAACAAAATTAAATATATGATTAGACAAATAGAATACTGCAAACATGGCATACCATTACCGAATCCTAAGACTATGTGTAAAGGACAGTGTGAAGGAACAGGTTGGTATCCTACACAGGGAAGAAATAGAAAAGGACAGATAGTTTACATTACAGAAATAAACGATATTGATTTGAAATTATGGGATGAGGCACATAATAAGGGGAATTTTTTTCAAAGACTATGGCATAAATTTCATTGTGACGGATGGCATTTTGTTAAGTGTCCCGATTGTAAAGGAACAGGAAAACGTGTCTAACCTCCCTCTATAGGGGAAAGGAGAATATGAAAAACGCAGAGGAACGACTAAAGAAAAAGCTGTGTGAGATAGTCGAGGAACGCTTTCCGAAGGGAGAAAACAAGGAGCGCGGGAACGCGACCGTGGCGATGACACTTCTTCTGCTTGCTTCTCTGGAGGAAATTAAACGGGCGAGAAGGGGCGGACTCACAGAGGCGATAAAACTGCTTTTTTCAAAATACCGGAAGGAACCCATGACCGGCAACGTGGTCATTCTCGAGTTGCAGGGATTGAGGGGAGATTTCAACGAGAAGGAATTGAAGGTCAATTTATGAGAAACCTATACGCAGAACTGGCAGATTACACCGGAAGACCGCAGGTTTTGGTCGAAGCTCGAAGTACGCACGCTTCGGTCGAGCTCGCGTGGCTTTTCGAGGAGCACAAGGATAACCCTCTCGCGCACTACCGCTCGACCAACCTCTACCTTTTCGCCTCCACGCGCTACCAGATGGAACTTCAGGCGAACAATATGTCTTCTTGGTATCAGAGCATTATCAAACGGCATGGTTGGAAGCGGGGTCTTGACCTAGGCGGGGGAATAGGCGAGCAGACAATTCTTGCGCTTGAGGCGGGAGTGGAGAGAATGACGTTCGTTGAGGTTAATAACAGCCCCACTATGGAATATGCGGTATGGAGATTTGACAATCACAAATGTTGCGAAAAAATAGATGTAATGAGTGAGGATTACAAGGTTGAGAAGAACTTCGACTTTGTCGTTGCCATGGACGTATTTGAGCACATGGAACGCCCCACGCCGGTCATAAGGGCGGTAGCCGAGCACACCGGCTGGCTTTTCTGTAACCCTACGGAAATCAAGTACAACTGGCTCTATCCTCAGCACATCAGCCAGTACACCCTCAATCCCTACTTCAAAGAAATCGAAGCGTATCTATACAAAAATACGGGAGGGGGTGAGCGCGCATGATTGAACAAACAGCATATCCGAGGGTGTACGTTTCGGCAGCGACCCACAAGAAAGTCAAGAAACTTGCCGAGAAGATGAATCTTCCCATGAACAAAATCGGGGACAAAATTGTCAAGGCTGGATTGATGGTTTGGGAGGAAAAGTAAAAATTGGTTTTTCGACTGGAGGAACGTATGAAATGCATAAACGAGGTAACACTGTTGGGCAATTTGACACGCGACCCGGAGTTGCGATACACGCCCGACGGGAAAGCAGTAATCGGTTTTTCTATCGCGACGAATAGGGATTGGAAGACGGAAGCCGGCGAGAAGAAAGAAGCAACCGACTACCACGATATTGTTTTCTGGGGCAAGGCTGCCGAGATAATCAACCAGTACGTGAAGAAGGGAACGAAGATTTTGGTCAAGGGAAGGCTTCAGACCCGAAGCTGGGAAAAAGACGGTCAAAAAAGGTATAGGACAGAGGTTGTCGGAGACGACTTCATCCTGTTTGACAAGATGACCGAACCGGTCAAAGAGCCGGAAAAGCCGGAGGAAACGGCGACACCAGAAGAACCGAAGCCGGATTTTAGTTAAATTTTCGCAGTTGAAAGGCGGGTGAGTTTTATGAGCACAAAACAAACGCACGGAATGCCAGCGCTTCTTTCCTTTTTCATCCCCGGACTGGGGCAGATGATAAAGGGTGAGATTGCGAAGGGAATCTTTATTCTGATTGGATTCTGGATTTCCGTTGCAATGACATTTATTCTGGTTGGATTCATCACGACCCCGATACTGTACATTTGGCAGATAGCGGACGCGTACAACAAGGAGGTATAAGCATGACAAAAGACATAACCGTAAAAGAGGGAGAGGGTGCGTTCGAGGTACATCAGACCATTCTTGCGCTCAAAAAGACAATGGGCATGGCGTTCGTGGAACTCGGGCGCCTGCTGAAACGGATACGGGACGAGGGGTACTACCAAGTTCTGGGATACGACAGCTTCGGTTCGTACGTCGTCAACTCGGAGCTCGGCTTCAAGCGCCGGACAGCCTACTACTACATCGAGATTTATGACTGGTTCATCGAAAAGCTGGGGTTCACGCCCGACTACATAGGAGCAATCGGTCAGGACAAACTAATGCGGGTTCTGGAAATTCTCAAAGAGGAATTTTCACAGTCGGAGAAATACCCATTCAACATGCTCAAGGAGCGCGCTGAAAGTCTGATGACGGAGGCGGAGGAGCTTCGCCCCGTAGATTTCGAGAAGAAGCACCACGACGAGAAGAAGCAGGAGGGACACAAGGACTACCTCGCCCCGCCGGAGTACTTTCGGTGCGAAAAGTGCGGGAAGTGGAAGATTGTTGTGCCGGTTGATGAGTGTTGTCCTGACTGGATTTTGGAATTCAGGAATACAATAGAGAAAAAATATGGTAACAAAAAATGATTTCATCGTGAAAGACCTGTATAGGGAAGACCTAGTCAAAATCTGGCAATACGTCAAGGTGCATTTTCCTGAGAGTAGATACGACGAGCAGACGATAAAGGACAACTGGATAAATCTGGAGAAGCCGAACCCGAACTATACGGGCATTGTGGCTGAAAGGGCGTTTTTTGACGAGATAAACGTTGAGTGGTTTTTGGCGAATAGACCAACGCAACCGGACATGGGGGACGGAATAGCGTATCCCCATTATCAGCGCGCTTTGGTTTTTGACATAAAGGGGGCGTTTTGGGACAACTCCTATTCATTCGACCTTTTCCGTCCGAACTTCTTGGCGCTGGTCAAAGCCGTCAATATCGAGATGGCAAGAGAGAGGGGAATCGACGCGTTTGTTTTCGGAGTGATAAAATCCGACGAGATGAAATGCTACTACACTGGCTGGATTGGCAGGGAGGACTTGGCAACAAAGGGGACAGAAAGAAACGTGGGGGCGTTCCGCCTTCTCGGAATAGAACACCGGCGACTCAATCCTCTGTCAAGCCTTTGCGCGTACGGGTGCGAGCAGTTCACCCAAAAAATGCTTGAGAAAAAAACACCGGATTGACAAAAGAAAAAAACAAAGTTATAGTAAGTTTAGAGTATGGAAAACACTAACCTATTTCGAAGCAAAAACAACCACCTCCTTCATAAGGAGGCAATCGACCTCATAGTCAGTTCCCTCCCGGGAGCTGTGAGTATGGACGCCATATCGGGGTACGACGCACCCTACCACGTGGATTGGAACGGGCTGAAGTTTCTGGTCAAGGTTGCCCGTCCCTCGCGTAAGCTGAGTCAGAAGCGCGCGAAGTGGTTCTACGCCCTGCGGAAGAAAGACCACGAGGCAGCCGACTTTTTCATCCTGTTCTGCCTCATGGAGAGCGCTGTGGAAGCCGTGTACGTTATTCCCCGCCCCTTTGTCCCCAAAGTCTACATCACCATCACAAGGCTCGCTGGCAACATGCGGTACGACTACTTCCGAACCACGATCCAAGACCTCCCCAATAAAATCATGGAGGTGAAAAACAACCTGCCGAAGCTCGCGCGCATATACCGCAACGCGGAGGCTCTGAAAGGGGACGCATGAACAAACTTACCGTTGCCGAAGTGTTTGAGGGATTTCCTGATAAACAAGCGTTGTATTACGCTGATGCTTTTTTGTTCTCGGTATACGGTTGGACACCAGAAAAGGTTCACAAGATGAGATTGGAGTCGGTAGCCCGATGGGTCAAACTTGCAAAAAAGAGAATGACTGTTGGCGACATATACAGGATGCAGAGGCTTATTGAATCGAAGCCGGAAAGACCGTTATGGAAGAAAATACTCTCAAGGATAGGTTACTAATTTGTAAGGATTGTCACCGAAGGTTCATTTTCGCCGTTAAGGAGCAGATGGATTGGGGGGCGAAAGGGTGGGCTGACCCCGTCCGGTGCCGGTATTGTCGAAGAATGAAGTCAATCCGGACGGTTGCGCTCAAGGATAACGTTCGAATAGGAGACGAGGTGCGCTTCTCCGAGGAGTGCGCAAAGTGTCATAGGTCGTTTCTAACCAAAAAAAGGAAGCAAACAGGGATAAATCTGTACTGTGATGACTGCTGGGCAGAGATAAAAATGGAGAAACCACATGAGGAAAATAGGCAGGAAAACAGCGGAATGGATGAAGGAAAAGCCGGCGCTAATCAAGGAGTATCAGGCACGGGAGATAACACGGTGCGAGATCAGCAACAGCCGGTTCGCCCTTGACTTTCACCACATTCAGAAAAGGAGCAGCCAGAGGGCGGAGCATACGTTCGAAGAGACGCGCCTCCTCAATCAGGACTGGCACGACTTTTGCGAGTACAACAAAGAGGCGAACAGACTGCTGATTGAGAAGCCGAGGGGATTCAATAAACTATATTTTGAGAAGTTTAAGGCTATGAAAGACGAGAAGAAAAAAGCGAGTACAAAAAAGGCAGCCTGGGAGCAACCCCACAACTGCGCTCACTGCGGGAGGATTTGCTACATGCTTATTTGTCCTCACTGCGGAAAAATGTCAATAAAGAAATGAGGTGAGGTTTTATGGCAGTAAAAACAAGACTCGAGATACTTGAAAAAGACTACAGTTCAGCCCTAGACCAGCTTATTGAAAATGAAATCAATCTTATTTCACTTGAGCGGAGAATGATAGCAACTCCGCCTGGGAAGGACTACGATGCGCTTCAGGCGTCTATCGTAACGAAGAAAAACAACATAAAACAAATTAAAGACATTGTCGAGATTATCGATGAGCTTATAAAAAAGGAGGGAAAATAGCATGGCACCGAAAACATACAGCCTAACAAAGGTCGAGAGCACGCGCCTAGAGAACATCCTCAACGTCGCGCGCATTCAGGAGGAGATGTTCAACTCCATCACCCTTGCCTACAAGGACTACCTCATTTCCGAGGTGTTCAAGAGGTGCGGGGTTGATCCGAAGGACTTCCCCAACAGCGTCGTGAACTTGCAGAGAGGGGAGCTTGTCATCAACGAACCGCCGAAAGCGCCGGAGGTTCCGGCGGAGAAAGGAAAACCGTGAGCCCGTTACCCGACGACAAGCCGTTGGACATAGAGGGCTTGAACGTTCCTCCGGAGCCGGTTTTCGAGAAGCTGGGCGATTTCAAGCTCAAGGACAAAGTCGGAAGGAACACGGTGAAAATTGACCTGACGACCCTGAAAAAACCATTGACCGAGCTTCTCAGCCTGTATATTTTCAAGGTTCGCGGACAGAACAACGGGATACGGGTAGGGTTGGAATGGAAGCCGAAGTTGGAATCGCCGAAGACAGAGGAGGAAAAACATGACGAAATACCGAAACCGTAAGACATTGTGCAGTCAAATGCACTGGCACGCTTCCAAAAAGGAGGCGTATCGGTGTACCGAGTTGACGCTTTTGGAGCGGGCGGGAAAAATCAAGTTGCTCAAGCAACAGCCGATTTTTCCGATTCAAGGGAAGTTTCGGTTCGGAAAAGAGGCAGTTCGGGCGATTGACTACATTGCGGATTTCAGTTACTTCGACAATGAAAAGAAAATGTTCGTTGTCGAGGACACGAAGGGGTTCAAGACTAAGGACTATCTGATTAAAGTAAAAATGCTGAAAAAAATCATGCAGGACAGGGAGGACTTTCTGTTTATAGAAAGTTGAAAATATGGCAAACAAAGTACCGTTAGACGAAAGAATAGCAATAGGACTTCCAAGGGGGGCTGATACGATGTATCACTACGAAACGATAGAGTCGCTTTTCTCAATGTTTGGGAATAGCCCCTGTAACTACAAGATGATTTCGGTTGACAAGGTTCACCACGTCGCCCGAAACGAAATAATGCAGCACTTCCTCGAAACAAACATGAATTACCTGCTGTTCATTGACTCAGATATGATTTGGGAGCCGGACTCCCTCGAGCTCGCCTACAACCTCATACAGCACCCGCAAGTTGACATTGTTACCGGCATCTATTTCACAAAAGGCGCTCCGCACCTGCCGGTCATCAAGAAACTCGACCTCGAGGCGGGGTGCTACAATATCTTCGTCGAGTGGGAAAATAACCCTTTCGAAGTAGACGGGGCAGGGATGGGCTTCATGCTCATCAGCAGAGCCGTCCTGGAGGCGATGAAGCAGCCGATGTGCACGTGGGACGGGGGGTTCTCCGAGGACTTGAACTTCTGCCTCAAGGCGAAGAAAGACCACGGCTTCCGCATTTGGGCGCATCCGGGTATCAAGATTGGTCACATAGGAAGCAAAATTATCACGAATTTTGACTATATGCAGCAGTTCAAGCCAGGAGTGAAGGCGTATATCAGGGAGGCGATGGCAGGAACGAAAAAGTATCTGAAGGAAAACTACCCAAACTGGCGGGAAGATTTAGGTATTCACCCGATGATGTTCAAGAACATTAACACGAAGGAGTACTGGGACAAGCTATACGAGCAGGAGGGTGGGGCGGACAAGAACTGGCGGAGATATCCGGAAAAGTTCAGCTTCATCGTGAACGAGCTTTTGAAGGACGTACCCCTTGACTCGAGGGTTCTCGAACTGGGGTGCGGGGTTGGGGTGTTCGCGCAGGCGCTCAAAAGCAAGTACCCCTCCCTTGAATACTACGGAATGGACATATCGGAGGTGGCGATCGACGAGATTACAAAGTTGGGACTGAAAGGGAACGCGCAAAGCATACCGCCGATAAATTTCGCGGAGAGCACAGACATTGTGGTTGCCCTTGAGTTTTTGGAGCACCTCGACGACGAGCCGAGGCTTCAGGTCGTGCAAGAGGTTGCGCAACTCATAGGGGAAAAGGGGCGGGCGATCTTCAGCCTTCCCGACGACTGCATGTCGCCTGAGGAGGTGGCGGAGCACAGGGTAACCTACACGAAGGAGACGTTTGAGGAGTTTTTGAAAAAGGCGTTTAGCGAGGTGAAGGTTCATCAAATCAAGAGCCGACCGTCGACGTTCTCCGAGGGTATGTTCAACTTTCTTGTCGGTGAGTGTTCAAACCGGAAGCCTATTGAGGTAAAACCAGAGAAGAAAGGAAAAGTATGAAAGATATAAGAAAATTTGTTTTGTCATCAACGCCGTTCATCAAAATTTTGGATGCGGAAAAAAAGGTAACCGGCTGGTGGACAGGCGGGGACAAGATTAACAAAGGGCTCAAGCTTTACGAGGTAAAGTCAACCTACGACCTAAAACTGAAGTTTGTCAAGCGGAAGGAGAAAAAATAATATGACAATACCATTTCGTTCAAACCCGAAAATCACCACAAACTGGATTCATTCAAGGACAGGAAAAGTTCAGAAGGAGAAGGGCAAGAAAGCCTACTACGAGATTTACACTAACACCGGCAAGGGGCTTGGTATTCGGTTCCGTGAGGAAAAAAAGCGCCTCGGGGGTTCGGCAGAACGGGAAGAACACTGGTACGGGTATTTGGGCTTTGAGTTGGATTCGACATTCGCCAAAGACCTCAAAATGTTTCTGAACGAATACGTCAAAGGTGATGCGCCGGAAGCAGAGAACACCATTAGAATTTACAGGGAGAAGCACCAGTGGTGCGCACGGAAGGGGAAAGAGGTGTTCGTCTATGGAGAAACTATAGTCAAGGCAATCGAAAATCTGGCGAAAAAGGTGGAAGAAACGGAGCAAGGCAAGGGCGGGGAACCATGCAAGTAAAGATCCTCCACCCAGAGGACTGGCGGAAATGCCTGCACAAGAACGCATATAGGACGTCGTTCTGCGGGGACTACTGCCCCGACTGTGACAAGAACATTGAGAGGCGCGGGGATAAAGAGGAAGAAAAAGGTGCTATCCCCTCCCCTATTCTTCAGGGTTCTAAAAAATGACATTTTGAGGCTGGGAAAAAAAGGGGAGTGGGTGCGAGAGAGTAGGGGAGTGGGCTATATGAACAAATGCAGAGCGTGTGGTAAACCAACAGAGCGACCCATGTATTGCTCAGACTCCTGCCAAGGGAAGGGCTGGAAGTTGCACAACCGCGAGCGATACCTTGCAGGAAAGCGCCTGTACCAACAAACGCACAAAAAGGAAGTCGGAGAATACAACAGGACGTGGCGGTTCGCAAACAAGGACAAAGTAAGCCAGTACAATAAAACGTATAAAGAAAAGAGGTGATATATGGAAATCAAAATTGTCAGACAAATTGAAGTAGTGCCCATTGAAACCATTCATTTGTATCCGGAAAACCCTCGGGAAATCGAGGAGTCACAGTTCAGCAAGCTGAAAAAGTCCATTCAAACATACGGATTTATCGACCCGCTCATCGTCAACAAGCGAAGCCACAAAGATTTTGACGCGGACAGGGTTTCAACGGCAGTTGGAGGAAACATGCGCTATCGCGCAGCAAAAGACCTCGGATTGACCGAAGTGCCGGTTGTTTGGATTGACGTGAACCGGAACGAGGAACGAATAATCAATATCGCCCTGAATAGGATTAGTGGAAAATGGGACGTGGGAAAACTCGAAAAAATGGTGTATGAGTTGAGCGATAAAGACCTCGCACTCGACCTTGAAATGACCGGTCTGGAGGACTGGGAGTTAAAACTCTACAATCCTGCCGAGGACATTGACGCGGAAGATATTGAAAAAATAGTCGGCACGGATGAAAAACCAACGTATATTCTCAAAATCGTATTTGCAAGCGAAGATGAATTTTCAAGGGCATCAAAACTACTGGGCGGAGACAAGCGGATTCGAAACATTATTCGAGGCGACGCTCTGATGAAAGTTCTTGATGTTTATGAACAACACACCCAAAACTGAACGGAAAGATACCTACGTAAGCCCTCGTTGGTCGGCGGAGTTTTTGGATTGCTCCATGCCTATGACGTTCGACCAGTACAATTTGTGTTCTTACCGCTGTCAATACTGCTTCTCTTTTTATCAGCGTATCCACATGAAGGACTATGCGGAAAACAATGCAAAATTTGTCAATGTGGAAAAGGTGAAAGACATTTTTTTACACCCGGACGATTCTGAGTTCGGAGAGTACGTCAAAAAGCGGATACCTATGCAATGGGGGGGACTGAGCGAACCTTTTGACATTTACCTTGAGCCAAAATATGGTATTGGTTTGGAGTTGATGAAGTTTTTTCGAGAAATTGATTACCCCGTCGCATTCAGCACAAAGTCAGTATGGTGGTTAAAAGACAGCCGATATACCGACATTGTTCGAAATGCAAAAAACTTTCATTTCAAGTTTTCAATTATTACGATGGATGAAGAAAAACGCCGGATCATTGAACAGGGTGTACCAACAACAGCAGACCGGCTGTGGGCACTCGGGGAAGTGGCAAAACTAAATACCGCCGGTGTCAATTTGCGTTTGCGACCTTTTATGATTGGCGTGAGTAATCCTACACACTTACAACTTATTCGGGAAGCAGCCAATCGGGGAGCTGGTGCACTCACAACAGAGTTCTTTTGTTTGGAGTCTCGGGCAGACCTTCGGGTGAAGAAGCGATATGCCATTATGTCTCATGCGTGCGGGTTTGACCTATGGCAGTTTTATAAAACAAACAGTCGGAGAATGCAGGGATATTTGAGATTAAACTACGAAATCAAACGCCCCTTCATTGAAGAAATGCAGGCGCTTTGTAAAGAGTTGGGTATAGGATTTTTTGTGAGTGACGCGCACCACAAAGAAAAATGTGTCCTTGCTGACAAGTGTGCGAAAAAGTGTCCGCAGGCTGACGGAAATACAATGGACGATACCCAGTGGGGCAGTTGTTGTGGGTTGCCAAACGACACATATTTCTCAAACCATGCAAAATGCCAGTTTACGCAGGCGATAACCCTCGCAAAAAAGAACGGAGAGGTAAGATTCAATGAAATCGATAAAGAATTTAACGAATATCTGAAAGGAACGAAGGTAAACACAGTGCTTCATGCTGGCGATATGGCACAGCACTACCATAAAACCATGTACGATTACATGAAATATATCTGGAACCACCCTACAGCCTCACAAAGCCCGTGGCGATATTTTGATAAACTGATGATACCTGTCAGGGTTGATGAGGACGGAATGGTCGTGTATAAATTCAATCAGGAAAAATATGACAACCACACCGTATAAAATAGTAATTCCATCATACAAGCGCGCTGAAACGCTCCGCGATAAGACGCTCAAGTTACTAGCTCATTACAATATACCAGTGGAGAAAATCCATATTTTTGTTGCAAATAAAGAGGAAGCAGAGATATACGGAAAAACGCTTGATCCAAAAACATTCGGAGTAATAATTATCGGTGTCCCCGGTATGCGGGCAATTCGCAATTTCATTCAAGACTGGTTTTTAGAAGGCGAGTACATTGTAAACATAGACGACGACATTCAGGCAATCAAGGTTCGATTGAATGACTACGAGTGCAAGGACTTGCACAATTTAGATGAGTTTATTACTTCCGCATTTGATATGTGCGACAAAAAGGTATGGGCAAGCTTGTGGGGGGTCTATCCGATGATCAATCCACTTTTTATGCACAATGATATCACCCTCGATTTGCAGTACATAATCGGCGCTTTTTGGGGAGTTATCAACACTCACGACCCTGAAACCTATGTTACCGGCGAGGGCAAGGAAGATTTTGAACGCACGATAAAATTCTATATTCGCGATAACAAGGTTGTCCGATTTAACAATGTTGGCATCAAGACCTCCTACTACACCGAACCCGGAGGTATGCAGGCCAACGCCACAAAAGAGGAACGGCAAAAAGAAGAGGTACGGTGCGGAAGAATCCTACTTGAAAAGTATCCAATGTTCTGTGAAGTGAATAAAGCAAGGAAGAGGCGCTTTGAAATCCGGCTGGTTGACAAAAGGAGAAAACATGGACGATAGGCTCTTGCGGTTTTTGAAGGAGAGTAACGCGATCGAGGGTGTGTACGACGCCGAATCGCTGGGGCAGGCGGTGTTCGCGTGGGAGTTCCTCGAGTCGCAAAAGGAGATGAGCATAGGCGTGGTTCTCAAGACCCACAAAGTACTCATGCTCCACCAAAAATTGAGACCGGACGAGAAGGGATATTTCCGGAAAATTCAGGTTGAGGTCGGGGGCAGGGAGGGAATCAAGTGGACGTTCATCCCCGAGGCGATGCAGGTGTGGTGCATGAACGCGCAACTCTATCCCAAACAATGGAAGGAGCACCATATTCGGTTCGAGCAGATACATCCCTTCGTCGACGGAAACGGGAGGGTGGGAAGAATGCTCATGAACTGGGAGAGGCTCAAGGACGGGAAGGAAATAATCGTCATCAAGGAACTGAGGAAGTACGAGTACTACCAGTGGTTTGAGTGAATGGCGCCAAGGAAAAGTCAACGGGGAAGGGGGTCGCTTCACTCAGGCTAGGTACGAAAGTGAATAGGAAATGAACAATAAGTGAATAAAAATCGTACTTATGATATGCTGGTCTGATGAGAGAGCGATGGCGACCGCCCGAGGGCGAGGACGGGAAAAGGCACGACAACCCGCATCACGCCGGTCAGCATAGCCATTTAATGCGGATACAAAATGCAGACGATATGCGGGAACTTGCGGGGCAAGTATCGACCGCGGACCAACGAAAAAAGGAGGAGCTATGGACAACATAGAAGAAATCATGATGGGCAAGGACTGGGTAATCACCGTATCCATCAAGAATTTCCTGCTCACGAAGCACCCCATTCTCGTGCAGGAGCTTCAGAACCAGATACAGTTTGCTTTGCTTGCTTTCAACCAAAAAGTGAAAACCTTGGAAAAAAACATGGAGGGGGCAGTTGTTTCAAAGCCCAATCCTTTCTCGGACAAACCGGAGAAGGACAAAGAGGTAGAAAAAGCCTACATCGCCGTCCTAGAGGAAGAAAAGAAACGACGGGAAGGCGGAGGAGGAAGGGGCACGCTATGAAAACACACGCAAGGATCGACTGGGGTAAGGCTCGGCAAGAGTTCACCGCCACGAAGGGCATGAGCCTCAAGGACGTCGCCGAGAAGTACAAGATGAGCTACAGCATGGTTCTCAAGGTGTCGATGAGGGAGGGGTGGGTGAAGGAAAAAGAAAGGGTCTGGGGCGAGGCGGAGAAAGGGGCGCTCGTGGAGACGGAGGGCTCGATAAAAGACCTTATTACCCGTCACTCGAAGGTCGCCCGATTCCTGCAAGCGGGTGCACTCAACCAGCTCAAGATAGTCGTTCAATATCTCCAGGAACATCCTGCGGTCTTGCAGACTACGAACCTCGTCGCACTGGCAAAAATAATCCAAGCTCTGACCGGAATGTCCGGGGAGGGACTGAAGGCGGAGCGGGAACTCTACCCGAAACAAATGAAGCTCGAAGGCGACCTCGACGTGAAATATACGGAAGTGTCGCCCGAGCTTAGAAAGGCAGCCCATGACGCCCTTGTCAAAGCAACGAGCAGCAAGCCAAGAGAAAGAACTGGGGATAATCGAAAGAAACAAGGTTGACTATTTTTACGACTGGTCGATAGACAACATCTGCACCCCAAAGGGTGAGAAGCTGGATTTTTTTGACCACAAGTACCTCGTCGGTATCTACAATGATACTTCACGGGACATACGCATCAAGAAGGCAGCGCAGATAGGCGTATCCACTTATGCAATCAACAGGTCTCTTTGGTTCGCGGACACGCACAACGTATCCGTGATATACACGTTCCCCACCGCCTCCGACGTTGCGGACTTCTCAAAGGCAAGGATCGCGCCGGTCATTCAGGCGTCGCCCCACCTCGCCCGCATCGTCGAGGGAGGGATAGAGCTCAAGCAGGTGGGCGCGTCGTTTCTTTACTTCCGAGGCGCATGGTCGGAACGGCAGGCAATCGCCGTGGACAGCGACTTCAACATACACGATGAGATTGACTTCTCGAAGCCCGACATAATCGAGATGTACAAAGAGCGTCTGTCCCATTCGAAGTACAAGTTGTTTCTGGCGCTTTCAACGCCGACAATCCCCGAATTTGGTATTGACTACCTGTTCGGCAGGAGCGACAAGAAGGAGTGGTTTGTTACCTGCCCGAAGTGCAAAAAGAAGCAGATACTCAAGTTCCCCGACTCGATCAGGGGCGACGCGCTCGAAGCGCGGTATGCCTGCGTTTTTTGTCGGGCGACCATTACAGACGACGCTCGTAGACAAGGGGAATGGAGGGCAACCGGTGACTCAAGGTGGGGCGCTTCTGGGTATCACATATCGCAACTTATGGCTCCGTGGATCAGCGCAACAGAAATCTTACGAAAAGAAGAAGCGAGCAGAATACGACCCACTCAGCAGCTAAGCGGAATAAAAGACTTCTATAACTTTGTGCTAGGCGAAGCCTACGGCGGAGAGAATGTTCCATTGAATAGAGATATACTCCTTTCCTGCATACAAAACAAGTACGACCTCGAGCAGAAAGGGAGGAATACGATAATGGGGGTAGACCAGGGCGACAAACTGCACGTCACGATTTGGAACAAGGAAAGCCCGACGGAGATACGGCTCATCCATACGGGTGTGTATGAGTCGTTCGATATCGACCTGCCGAACCTCATGGAGAAGTACAATGTCACGTTCTGCCTCATCGACGCCCTGCCGAACAAACATTCTGCGCGCAAGTTCGCCTTGATGTACATGGCAAAGGTGTGGCTCGTGTACTACAACGACACCCAAAAAGAATTTATTAAATGGTATCAGGAAGAAGAAACGAAAGAATACCGCGTTATCGTCAACAAAATGGAGTCGCTCGACCGCATGGCGGACAAATTCAAGAACCACATGATTATCCTTCCGAGGCTTTCACAGGAGATTGACCTGCTGATACGCCATTTGTGCAACTGGGCGAAGGACAAGGAGGAGAAGCCCGACGGCAGGGTCGTGTGGGTATACAAAAAGCTCGGAGCCGACCACTTGACAATGGCAAGTAACTATGCAATGCTGGGGATTGACAAACTGTCGACGGGCTCTTTGGCTGAACCTAAGGCGGAGGATATTCCCATGAAGGAACGTCCCATCACCGCCGGAGTTTTGAACAAAAAATTTTAGGAGGTCAAAGACCTATGAAAACAAAACCGGTTAAAAGCAAAACGTTTGCAACAGCAACGCGTGCAGAGATAGGGGCTTCTGGTACTACAAATCTTCTGGGCTACATCGACACCGACGAATACGTCTCCGATCTGACAGGAACGACACTTTACACGACAGTCGACAAAATGCGCTGGTCTGACGCGTCCGTTCAGGCAGCGCTTCTTCTTTGCGAGCTCCCCATACGATCCGCAGAATGGGACATCGAGCCAGCGGGAGACGACCCGTTGAGCGTCGAGATTGCGGACTTCGTGAAGAACAACATACTCAACGGGCTCACAATCCCTTGGGAGGACACACTCCGGCAGATACTCCTCATGCACCCCTATGGTTGCATGGTCTTCGAGGTAGTGTACAAAATTACGGAGGACAACAAAATTGGTTGGAGAAAATGGGCTCCACGACTTCCCAAAACAATAGAGAAGTGGAACTCCAACCCGAATGGGGAACTCGAGAGCGTCATGCAGCGGGTGTACAAAGACAACAAATACATTCAAGTTGTTATTCCGGTTCAAAAATTGATGGTGTTCACCCACCGGCGCGAAGGGGACAACTACCTCGGAATCTCATTGCTCCGCCAAGCGTACAAGCACTGGTTCTTCAGGGACAAGTACTACAAGATAGACGCCGTGGCGCAGGAACGGCTGGGTATTGGTATCCCCGTCATAACGCTTCCCGTCGGATATACGGACGACGACTATAACAAGGCTGTAATAATGGCGACGAACCTGCGGGGACACGAGAGGGCGCACGTCATCAAGAAAACGGGCTGGGAGGTTGAGATGCTTGACCTCAAGGCCTCGACCCTGAAAGACCCCTCCGTCATGCTCGAGCACCACACGCGCGAGATCCTGAAGTCCGTCCTTGCGCAGTTCGCCGACCTCGGCTCAAAGAGCGTGGGAAGTTTCGCGCTGTCCGAAGACCAGTCGACGCTTTTCCTCCAGTCCCTTGACGCATCGGCGAAAGTCATCGAGGAAATCATCAACGGGGAAATCAAAAAGCTAGTGGACTACAACTGGACGGTGGACGAGTACCCGAAGCTCACGCACGCAGACCTCGGCATTCGGGACTTCAAAGCACTTTCAGAGGCGATACAGTCACTCACGTTCGCAAATGTTTTGACTCCCGACCCGGAGCTTGAGGACTATATGCGCAGGGTGATGAAACTGCCGGAGAGACCGGAGGAGATTGTCGCTTCGTCCGATGTGAAGCAGGAGAAAGACCAGCTGGGGCTCGACGGGCAGAAGATACAGCAGGACAACCTCAAAAAGGGAGTGATCCAACTCCCGGGTGGCAAGAATCAGCCCCCTCCAAAGAAAGCACACGAGTTTGAGTACAAGCGCGAATTGACCACAGCGGAGAAACGAGTCAGGTTTGACGAGATACGCGACTACATGGACGAGGCGGAGCGCAACATCGTGAATCGCATGACGATGATTTTCAACAGGGAGAAGACGGCGCTCCTGCCCCTTTTCGAGGAGGCGATAAAACGTAAAGACTACGCAGACCTCCACCGGCTGAGCTTCAAGGTGAAGAGCATGTACATGCAGATGCTCTCCGAAGAAATGAAAAAGCTGTTTGAGTACGGGAAGCTGAAGTCGAGCTATGAGATAAAACAACCCGCCCCGATGACAAACTCGGAAATAAACCGGAGGATCACCGAACGCGCCTTTTTTCTTGCCAACCGGCACGAGAAAATGCTCATGGAGGAACTCAAAGGCGTGGCAGCAGTCGGAATGATGAACCCCGAAGTGACGGACAAAGACACTCTCGCGAACGTGTCGGCGGGGTTCGAGCGCTTCACCCAGAAGAACATACCGGCAACGGCAGCGCTCGTCACGACGGACGAGATAAACAATGGCAGGATATTCACCTTCGACTCATTCAAGGACGAGATTTACGGGTACCAGTGGTCGGCGATCCTCGACACTAACACGTGCAACTACTGCTCGAGCATCGACGGAAAGGTCATCGGGATTGAGGACAAGGCGTTCCACGAGTATAAGCCCGGAGCCGTCCACTTCGGCTGCCGGTGCATTTGGGTTGCAATTTTGAAGGAGGAGGCGAGCCCCCCGCCCTTCACGGGCATACCCGAGCAACTTAGACCGCAGTCGGCGGTCGCGACGTGGGACTTCAAGGACATAGGATTCCCGTTGCCAGGCTCCGGAGGGCGGAAAATGCCCTATGGAATAGGTGTTTATAAGGAGGGAAAAAAATAGTATGGAAAATATAGAGAAACTGGCAAACTTGGGAGGAACAGTAGTGACGGTGATTCTTTTCCTGTATTACTTGGCGAAAAAGGACGCAGGGATTGACAAGATGATTTCCAACCACCTGCAGCATTCCAGCAAGATAATCAAGGAAAATAGCAAGGCTCTCAACAAGGTGGCGCTAAACATCAAAGAGTTGTCGATGATGATTGGCAAAAACACTAAGAGCCAGGATAATGGAAACAAAAGTTGACTTTTGTGATATGCTACCATTAAAGTGTAGAAAGGAGGACATATGCCAATGACATTTCCTGCCGGCTTCGACAAGTGCGTTAGGGAAGGCGGAAGGGTTAGGACAATCAAACCCAAAGAGGGAGAATACCTCCACGTCTGCTACGACAAGGCCGGAAAGTCCCACTCCGGAGAGGTGAAGACCTCGAAAAAAGAGGCTTCCGAAATTTCCGCGTTTCTTCGAAATCAGGGATACGTCGAAAAGGACGGCGAGTTCGTGAAGGGCTCCGAGATGAAGCTCCGCATGCTCATACCGCAGATCGAGCTGGCTAGCGTTTTTTCCTCGAGCAAGCCGACTTCGGAGATAGAGATAATGGCTTCCGGAAAGTGGGAGCATCCGCAATACGGGGACGTGCAGATAACGGAGGCGGACATCGACAAGTTCATTGCGTCTTTCGACGATAAGGTTCGGAAGGTCGACATCGCGGTCGACCAGGAGCACATGCCCGAGAAGGGTGCAGCCGGCTGGTACAAGTCGATGAAGAAGGTTTTCGAGGACGGCAAGACAAAACTGAAGGCGACAATCGAGTGGACGAAGCTCGGGACGCAACTCATCCAAGACGGGATTTTCAAGTACTTTAGCCCCGAGTTCGACTTCGCCTACGAAGACCAGGAGACCCACGAGCAGTACGAGAACGTGCTCCTCGGCGGGGCGCTTACAAACAGACCGTATTTCAAGAGTCTCGCCCCTGTGGCGCTCTCTGAGAATATGTTCGCCGGTTTCACCGGCAAAACAACTGTGAAAGGAGGTGAAAACAACATGACCAAAGACGAACTTAAAGCAAAATTGGTAGAAGATTCCGCATTCGCGCTTGCCGACGACGCCTCGGAAGAGGAGAAAAAGTCGCTGGAGGAGGCCAAGGCGGAGTTAGCCAAGGAGGCTGAGGACAAGGCAGCAGCCGAGAAAGCTGATGTTGAAGCGAAAGAGAAAGCAAAAAAAGAGGAAGAATTGAAAAAAGCGGAAGACCTGAAAAAGAAAAAAATGAGTGAACAGTTTATCTCGCAAGCCGAGCACACTAAGGAGATGAATGAATTGAAGTCAAAAATGGGGATTATGGAATCCAAACTTCGGTTCAAAGAAGTCACCGAACAAGTGCAAGGATTTGTGTTCTCTGAAAGCAATCCCTCTGGCGTGCTTTTACCCAAAAACAAGAAAGCAGCGGTCGACCTATTGATGGCTGCTACACCGAAAGTTGCTGAACTTTTCAGTGAATTTCTGAAAGGCTTACCGGCAGTTTCCGCCAAACTCTTCAAAGAGGAAGGCGGGGACGGCGAGGGGGCAACCAAAGAAACTCAGAAAAAGGAAGCGATTGACAAGAAAATGTCCGAGAACAAAGGGTTGACGTATGGCGAAGCAGTAAAACTTGTTTCGCGGGAACAACCGGCTCTTTTCAAATAAGGGCTCGGAAATTGTATTAAAACATTCATCGCAAGGGAGGTGAGTAAACATGGCACAATCATCAAATCAAACTGTTAAGTCGTTTATCGCCGGCGAGTCTTTTGCAAGCAAGCAATACTATGCCGTCCAGATAAGCGGGGCTGACAATACCGTAATACTTGCGGGTACGCCTGCTGCTGAAGGGACGCACGTTGTTGGAGTTATCCAGAACGAACCCGCAAGCGGAGAGGCTGCATCTGTGGTTATAGGAGGAACGTCGAAGCTTCAAATGGCTGCTACGTGCGACCGGGGAGAGAAAATCATGTCCGCAAGCGGGGCAGGGACTCCCGTTGACGCAGACCAAAAGTCTGTTATCGGTATCGCTCTGGAATCAGCTGTTTCGGCTACGAGCATCATTGAGGTACTCGTAACTCCGGGCGGTGTTGCACAGGCAAACGAATCTAACTAAACATTAGTTGCTCTTAGCCGTTCCCAGAGCGTAAAACCCAAGAATGGCAAACGATGAAGGGAGGTGAAAAAACATGACATACAGTGAAATTCTAAAGATGAAAGAAATGTCCCGCCTTGAGGGCGAGATGAAATTTGCGAATCCAACAGAGAAAGATGTACACGTAGATTCGGTGCTTTCGGGTGTTTCTATCCGATACACCAATGATGAGTTAATCGCTGACCAGGTTCTTCCCGTGGTTCCCGTCAAAAAGGAATCCGACAAGTACTACACATATACCCGCGCTTGGAAGCTTCCCCAGTCCGAGAGGGCTGCCGGTGCTGAAGCAAACGAGGTAGAATGGAATGTTGGCACAGACACGTATCAATGTGAGGAATATGCGTTGAAAGACCTTATCCCTGACAGAGTGCGCGACAACGCCGACAATCCGCTCGATATGGACGTAGACACCACGGAAAATCTGACAGAGTTGATTCAATTAGGGCGAGAGAAAAGAGTTGCCGACATCGTTTTTGCTGCCGGCACGTATGGTTCTCAGACCTCTGCTTTAGCTGGAGTTAACCGCTGGGATGACTACGCAGGTAGCGACCCCGTCGGAGACGTCCGCACAGCAAGGAGCACAGTTCACGCTGCCACTGGCAAGATGCCCAACGTCATGGTTATCGGGTATCAAGCTTACTTGAAACTTCTTGACCATCCCGACATTCTGGAGAGAATAAAATACACGCAACGCGGTATCGTAACCGCCGACATCATAGCTGCCGTCTTCGAAGTAGACAGGCTATTGGTCGGAAAAGCGTTGTACGACTCCACACAGGAGGGCGTTGCAGAAAGCTTGGGATACGTCTGGGGAAAATCGGTTGCACTGCTTTACGCGGAACCGTCACCAGGCTTGAAGAAAGTGTCATTCGGCTATCAGTTCCAGAGTAGAGGTTTTAGAACCAAGAAATGGAGAGTCGAAGGCAGAGAAGGGGATTTTGTAGAGGCAGGAGAAATCCGGGACGAGAAAATAGTTTCTGCCGGATGTGGGTATCTTTACACCACAGTCGTATCGTAAAGAAAACCTTTTTGATAACGGGGTAGGGGCAGTGAGGACAAACAATACCTGCTCAAATATCCTAACCCGAAAAAGGAGTTGACACTCTGTAAAGGAGGTGAAAAGCAACTATGATTATCAAAAACAAATGGGCAACATATTTAGGCTATGGTTATGCTGGCTTATTCGGGGTTTGGGCGCAGAGATGGCTCGCTCCGGACGCAGCAGCCGTAGCGGTCGTTCACGCAGCAATAACCTGCACAACGGCGGTTCAAACAATCACAACTGGTATTACTAACCCAGACTTTGCAAGGACGCTCGTTGCGAAAACAACGAAAGCGGGCGGAAGCATGGCTGGGAAGATAGTAACGATTTACGGAACCGACATTAGGGGAACTGCAATTTCAGAAGAAATTACCTGTGGTGATGACACCGCAGCGGGAGGCACAAAAGCATTCAAGACTGTTTCGTCAATCGTTATTCCGACTAGGGTAACAGCAGGAGACACAATTTCGATCGGCATAGGCGACAAACTGGGTCTGGAAATGATTCCCTACATAGCGGTCGCAATTTCAGCGCATCATGGAGCAACACTGGAGGGTACACTTCCAACGATTACAAAAGGGGCATCCATTGACCTGTGCTTAGCGGATTTCAATAGCGCCTGCGGGGCGGATCACGACCAACACGTTGTGTACTATACGGCTGACAGACCGACGAGATTGAGCAGGACAAGCTAAGTAGTGTTATAGTTTAGTTGTGCCAAGCGGTTCCTCTGAAACGCGGGCACGTAAAATATACAAAAAAATTAAAGAGGGAGGTGAAAAATATGGCATTACCTAGAAGTTTGGGTGCTAGAGAATATGGTAAATTCCGTCCTACAAGGCACGGAGAGGTAGCTGTTGGCGTGACCAACGAGGATGAGGCTGACCCCATTACGTTGAACGTTACCGCCAGCGGTGATACCGAAATTATCCCTACCCCTGGGGCGGGCGAGAACATTGTTGTCAAAGGATTCCATTTCAGCAACGCCGGTGCTTCAAAAATTACAGTTTCCCTGAAGGCAGGGTCGGGCGGGCAAGAGAAGTTTTCTACCTGCTTGGTTGCGGATGGCGGGAGCTTCGACAAAAACCTGATAGGCAGGTATTGGAGACTTCCCCTCAACAAATCCCTTGTGGTTGTGTTGAGCGGTGCGGGAGACGTGCTTGTTACGATAGAGACAGAAGGCGGGACAGAGCCAGCCCAAGAAGCTGCAACCCTGACCGACGCATTAGTAATTACCGAGGCATTAGCCACGGAAACAGGTAAGCAAGTAACTGATGCTCAAAGCATTGCGGTAGCTCTTACAAAGAAAGCTGCTGGTGCAGGAAAGAGCGAAGCCCTGCCGATTGCGGAGCAGTTAGCGAACGTGACTACCCTGACGTTGAGCGACACCTTGAGCATTGCGGAAAGTGAAATTGAGGAGGCAGGGGTTAGCGGATTAGCTGACTCGATTGCTATTGTGGAGTCACTTGATACAATAGAAGTAGGCAAGAACTTTTCTGAGTCCGTTGGTATCAACGAGGCGGAAGTGATTGTTCATACGCCAGGTTAAAAAAGAGGGAGGTGAAAAATCATGAAAATCAGAGTATTACTTGGCTCTATCAAGCTTGATGATACCGTTTATGCCAAGGGTCAAACTTTGGAATTGGACGACACGCAAGCAAAAGCGATAATCCGAGAAGGGGTAGCCGAAGAAGTGCAACTACTTGCACCGGCGGAAGAACCCAAGAAGGAAGAGACCCCTGTTGAGGAAAAAGCCGACGAGAAGCCCAAGGAAGCACCCGAAAACACGGTTAGTGCCGAACCTTCATTGGATTGGACACGCAGAGAGTTAGTGGCTCACGCTACCAGTCTTGGAATTGAGGACGCCGACAAACTGGGAGCTAAAGAAAAGATTTTAGAGGCAATCCAAGCAAAGGGGGTGAAAACAGCATGAGTATTAAACTGACAAAAACTATTGATGGCAAAAAGGTCGAGCTCGACTTGATTTTTCTTAACGGAAAGTCTGTCGTGCGAGATAGCAACCTCAAGGAATTAGAAAAAAAAGGAGTAACCAAGTCTGTTTTGAAAAAAGCGGGATTTGACGTTGAGGCGGATGAATTGAAGAAGGTTTGACAACACCGCTTTCATTTGACCCCAAAAGGGTAAATTTCATTATGGAAAGGAGGTGAAAAAAATATGAATGCAGGACTAAATATAGTAGGACACGGACGGGCAGTCCTTCGGGACGAGGCGGGAAAAATCAAGGAGCTTCGTGAGTTCGACAACGTCTTTACCGACGTAGGAGACGCCCACGTAGCAGACCAGATGGCTTCGATTCCAGGTGAGGGAGCAATGTCTGATATGTCTATTGGAACAGTGACTACTACTTTGACCGCAGGCGACACGCAACTCGGAGGAGAACTGGATAGAAATACCCTAACTTCCTTCACGCAGGGCGCAGGAGGCGACGACAACAAAGTGGTTTACGTAGGAGACTGGGCAGCTGCAGATGGTACTGGTGCTATTACAGAAGCAGGTATCTTCAACAGCCACACAGCTGACTCTGGAACAATGTTATGTGCGCAGACGTTCTCGGTCATCAACAAAGGAGCGAGTGATACTTTACAAATCACGTGGACAGTAACCTTCGGTTGAGGACTTGAATAGTGTCGTTTGGGTATGTTATAATTAGGTTATGAAACCCAAGTGGCATTGGATGAATCAACCAAGAGTCAAATATCAAGAAGCTCTTAGAGGAATGTCTAAGGGCTGGGGAAAAAAGCCAAGAACTGGAAAAACATTAAAATGTTCTATTTGTAACAGAGATTTTTACCTGAGACCATCTCTTATCAAAAGAGCCAAAAAAAACTATTGTTCAAAAAGATGTTTTAATGAATCTAAGAAAGGCTCAATTCCAAAGAACATTAAAATAGCTCAAAAGAATAGCCCGATAAAATCTGGCAAGGAAAATATTAATTGGAAGGGTGGAATTACACCTTACCCAAAAGAATGGACAGGCTCTTTGCATTACAGGGTTTGGGTAAGGGATAAAAACGCTTGCCAGAAATGCGGTAAAGTCGGGGTAAAAAGAACAGACCTTATTGTTCACCACAAAGACTTTATCAAGGAGAATTGTGGGATTGGCAATCTAGTTCTCCTTTGCAGGTCTTGCCATATGAGGGTTCACTGGCAAGCCAATAAAGGAATACCAGGGTTGAAAAAATTTAATAGGATTCTTTTAAGAGCTTCTTGATAGACTAAGGCTACCTGGACGGTAACCTTTGGTTAAAATTGAAATCTAATCGAACATAAAGAACGACTGTATCTTAGTCGTTGGAGCGGAGCGGGTGGGAATTGAAATTTACATCAAAAATTGTTACTATGGTTTTAGGGGTTTCTTATGGACAAAATCAGCATACTCGTAGCGATTACCCACACCGGCGACGTTGTTGCCGGTCTTGAGTCCAAGCTTTCGAAATGGATTTACGAAAGCCCTAACCCCGCGGAGCTTCACTTCTCGCAGATCAACCCGACGTATTCAAACCGGAACACGGTTGTTAAGTACTTCCTTGAAAAAACTGCTCATACGCATCTTCTTTTCATCGACTCCGACACGGTTCCCTTCGACAATCCCCTTCCGATGGCGGAGCTGGGGCTGGACATCGTCGGCGGAGTGTATCCCATGTGGCGGATAGACCATTACGAGTGGCTTGCCATGCTTCATCAGCCGGACGGGCACTACAAAATGCTTCCGGCGGACAACCGGAAGGGACTCGTCGAGTGTGACGGGATAGGCGCGGGGTGCATGATGATCAAACGTGAAGTCCTGAAATCGCTCACAGCGCCCTTTGTTGACAAGGTGCGGGAGGACGGTCGGCGGGAAATCGGGCACGACTACTACTTCTGCGAGCGCGCGAAGGCTCTGGGGTACAAGGTTTTCGCGGATTGGGAAGTACTCTGCGACCACGTCAAGCAGGTGCCACTCATCGCCATCGTACAAGCCCTAAAGCGCAGTTTTGACGAGGGCGTGAAGGTGGGGCTTGACAAGGCAAAAGAAAACTCGGTAGTATAAGATGATGTGGAGCGGTGGGGGCAAAATGCCCCTGCTGCGACACGGTAGCACCCGAGGTGTTACCACAGGAAGTTAAAGGAGGAAATTTAATGGAGACATTTACACAAGATTTTCTTGCGTGCAATAAGTTGCATAATTCTGTGCTCTGTCTTTTTGATGGCAGGGCTTTTTTTATGGAGTAACCTATGGCAGCAATAGAGCTTTACCAGACCCTTCTTTTCAACGACGCAGACCTTGAGGCGTACTGGCGGTTTGAGGGGAATTCCAACGACTCAAAGGACTCGGCGAACGGCTCGGATACCAGCATCACCTATGGGAACGACTATGGGAAGTTTACTCAGGGTGCTCTTTTCAACGGCTCCACCTCAAAAATCGTCGTTGCCGACTGCGCTGCCGTTTCCCCGACAGGGGACTTCACGCTGAACATCTGGGGGAAGTGGACAAACCTACCCCCTGGAGGGGACGAATACTTCGACGCCCTGTTTTTGAAAGCCTCCGCATGGGCGACCAACTGGTCGTATTCATTCATGTTCGCAGCGGGCGATCTGTGGATATATCTATCTTCTAATGGGGGCGAGCCGACAAGCAAATATGTAAGCTACACGTTCAGCACGGGGACGTGGTACATGCTTACCGTGGTCTACGACGCCTCAGCGGGGAGCGCAAAGTTCTTCGTGAACGGATATCAGATAGGAACGACGCAGACAGGTCTTCCCACGAGCATTTACGACTCGAGCGTAGACCTCATTATCGGGCACAATTATACCGACCCGATCTATGTCTACGGGATGGACGGAAGCTTCGACGACGCAGCGATATTCCACAGAACCCTTTCAGACCAAGAGGTGGAAGACCTATACGAAGGGACGGGACCACAAGCGCTTACAAAAGCGCTTTCGGATTCAATAAGCTTTTCTGAATCTTTGTCCTCGGAAATTGGGTGGGGAAAGGAACTCGCCGAGGAAGACCAGACCGAGCCCTTCATGATTGACTTTATGGAGTTCGCCACGGACGGCGACGCGCAGGCAAAGTACATAACCGATTCTGCCCCTAACCTTCAGTCCTATTCCGAGCCGACGATAAAAACGCAAGGGTCGTACGCGCTCAAGGGGGTGGCAAACACGAGCGCCCTGAACAAAGTTCTCCAAAGGACGTTCGCCGGAATTACTCTGACCGACTACGGGAGTAACCCCATCATGTCCGCAGCTGAGCCTTCACTTATCATGGACGGGGAGCAGTGCGACCTGTGGCACGCGTGGTGGAACGTGGGGGACACGAGGATCAGCGACCTTTTTTACAAGTACGCAACCAACGCTGGGCTCGACAATTGGGCTTCGGGCGGAGACCGCATCCTCAATAACGTCGTTTACCCCTGCGTCATAAAGGTTGGCTCGACGTACTACCTATTCGCGAACCTGGTGGGAGACCCCGGAGAGAGGGTTCACTTGTGGCAGAGCACCAACAAAACGACGTGGAACATAATGAACGGCGGAGACCCAGTGTTCGACAACAGCGGGCTGGCTACCGACGACCCATTCAGGTATGTCTGGAACGTGCACGTCGTGGTGGTGGATGGGATTTGGCACATGCTTCTCGAGGCGGGAAGCCAAGCAGACCAGAGCGACGTCGCGCTCCGGTACGCGTGGTCAACGCTCGACGAGCTCGACTGGTTCGCTCACAGGAGCGAGAACGCCGTCCTCCCTTCCGGCGGAAATCCGCACCTGCACCACGTCCCCAACAGGAACGCG